>Ga0255342_1000156_pt1 | contig 125360 bp, 107 predicted proteins | sample wastewater_treat_3_FD_192416 | JGI IMG/M metagenome (GOLD analysis project Ga0255342, IMG submission 192416) | Wastewater microbial communities from Lulu Island WWTP, Vancouver, Canada - plant14 | ecosystem: Engineered > WWTP > Wastewater > Unclassified | place: Canada: Vancouver, British...
TATGTGCCGCCATAGTATAACCGCAGATCGCCCGACCGTTGTTGGTCTTCCTGCTTTTTGTTCAGCAGTGGTTGTGGCGCCGTTTAGCGCGGAGGATGCCCTGCATCCTCTTGAGTGACCGTTACCTCAGCCTGTGGATGCTGTCAAGGCCTTGCCGCGTCAGCGGTGCGAAGCAGCCTTGACTGCGTTCACGGGCTGTGGTACTAACCTCTATACCACATGATCAGTCAATAGTCCCCACATAAAACAGGCCAATTCCCGCGCGATGGCTGTTTTCGCCACATTGCCCCGCTTCCCGTTCTGTAAGGTCATTTGATAGTACCTCCTTCTCAGCCGTTCATTGGCTCTGTCCGCATAGGCAATCACCGTTTCGCTCTGTCCGCTTTGCCGCTTTTTCAGAGCCGATGATTTGTAACCGACTTTTCCCCGCGTGTAGCTTTGCGCCGCCTCCGTCAGCAAGGCGCGCACATGCACATTGCCCGCCTTGGTAATGCTGCTTCGCCGCACACTGTTCCCGCTTGAATGTTCGCCGGGAACCAGCCCCAGGTAAGCCGCAAACTTTTCCGCCGTAGGAAACCGATGCATATCGCTCACCTCCGACACTACGGACAGCGCAGTCAGGGGTTTCACGCCTATCAGACAGCAAAGCTTCCCGACCGGTTCACGATACGTTTCTTCCCTGCTAATCTCCTCAATGCGTCTGTCTAATCGTTCCAGCTTGTTTTGATGATACCGAAAACTGGTCAGGTATTCTTCCAGCGTATCCCCCAGCAGTCCTTCCGGTTGCAAAGCATCCAGCCATTTCATATGCGCCTGCGTCCAGTTGCTTCGCGTCCCACTGTACTGGTATCCATGCCGCAGACAAAAGGACAGGATTTGCTGTTTGAGCTTCTTGAGCATCTGGCAATGGTCATTGCGCATTCGGATGAATTCCTTGACCTGCTCATCCTCGGCGCTGGGAACATGAACAGGGCTGTAAGTTCCGTATGCCAGGCATTGCGCGATATTTGCGGCATCGCGTCCGTCGGTCTTGACCCGCTTCCCGCCGCGCGGGGACGGCAGCGTGGTGGGCGCCAGAATGATGCTTTCAATCTTCGCTTTGGTTAACTGATGGTACAGAGTGTATCCCAGACATCCTGCCTCATAGCCGCAGACGATCCGCGTTTCCTTCCCATATTTCTCCCTGAGACGGTGCACATAGGCAACGATCCGGCGGTAATCATTGTCTGTCTTGACGATGCCTGTCGGTTGTTTCATATCCAAAGCATAATGTGCCAAAGTAAAACTGTCCCGATGAACATCCATTCCTACGTAAAGTGTGCTATAATGTTCCATGTAATGCCTCCTATTATTTGTATGTGGTAACTCCTGTGGATAGTAGTTTCATACTCATCTTACAGGTGAATCCTCGTTTCTACAAATCCAGGGGGTATTACATATTGTCTGATCAAAAGATGAGAGAGGTGGGACGGATGAGCAAAGCCCTGTACTATGAGGACGCGTGGATGCGGGCCTTTGACGCGCGCGTCAGCGACGCCAAACAGGACCAGGACGGCGTCTGGCTGTGCCTGGACCGCACCGCCTTTTACCCTGAGGGCGGCGGCCAGCCCGGAGACAGCGGGCGGCTGCTGTCAGGCGACAGGGAGTGGCTGGTGGCGGACACCCGGCGTGACCCTGAAGGCTGCATCTGGCACCTGCTAAGCGCGCAGGATGGCGCCGCGCCGCCGGATATAGGCACACAGGTCCATGGCGAGGTGGACTGGGCGCGCCGCTTTGACCACATGCAGCAGCATACGGGCGAACACATCATTGCCGCCAGCCTGTTTGAGGTGACCGGCGGCTTTACCCATGGGCTGCACATCGGGCATGAGGTGTCCACCATCGATGTGACGCTGCCAAACGGCGCGACCAAGCTGGACGCGCAGGCGCTGGAGCGCATTGAGGCACTGGCCAACGCGCGCATCGCGGCGGACGGGCCGGTGGTCTGCAGTGTCCCGGACAGCAAGGAGCTGGCGGGGCTGCCGCTTCGAAAGGATCCCACCGTGACCGAGCAGGTGCGCATCTGCGCCATTGGGGATTATGAGATGGTGGCCTGCGCCGGCACCCACCTGAGCCACACCAGCCAGGTGGGTCTGGTCAAGCTGCTCAAGTCCGAGCCTGCCCGGGGCAAAATGCGGCTGTATTTTTTGTGCGGCGAACGAGCCATGAAACATTACGCGCTGGTATACAAGGCCATCACACAGGTGGCTGAGATGCTCAGCGCCCGGGTGGAGGAGGCGCCGCAGCTGCTGCGCGAGCAGCTGGACAAGGCCGTGCAGGCCCGCAGGGAGCTGGCCGCGCTGCGGCGGCAAAACACCCTGCGCAAGGCGCCTGGCCTGCTGGCGGAAGCGCAGGCGCTCAGCGACAACCGGCGGCTGGTCATTGCCGAACTGGAGGAGCATGACCTGCCGGCCATGGAGGCGCTGGCCAACGTGATCACCCAGCAGGAACGCGTCATCGTCCTCCTGTGCGCCCCGAAGGATGGCCGGCGCAACCTGCTGTTCGCGCGCTCGGCGGACCTGGACACGAACATGTCGGACTTCATCAAGTCCACGGGCGCCAAGGGCGGCGGCCGGCCGGATTTTGCCCGGGGCGCCTGCGAGGAGAGCCTGCCCTGGGAAGCGGCCAGGGTGATGGCGCCCCACCTGTAGCGCGCATCGGACGCAGCGCGGCAAATTAATGCTTTACAGACAGCGTGGATTGGTTTAGCATTTATACGAAAAAAATATTGGAGGATGACATGAGCGACAACGTATTCATCTTCGGACATCCGCTGATTCAGCACAAGGTGTCCCTTTTGCGGGACAAGAATACCTCCATGAAGGATTTCAGGGACCTGGTGGATGAGATTTCCATGCTGATGGTCTATGAGATCACCAAGGACTTTGAGCTGGTGGAAACTGAGATCGAAACCCCGATGGCGCGGACCAGGACCAAGGTCCTTTCCGACCGGAAGGTCTCTTTGGTGCCCATCCTGCGCGCGGGCATCGGCATGGTGCATGGCATCCAGCAATTGCTGCCCAATGCCCGGGTCGGCCACATCGGGCTGTACCGCGACCATGACACCCATGAACCGGTGGAATACTACTGCAAGCTGCCCCTGGACGTCGCCGACAGCACCGTTATCGTGCTGGATCCGATGTTTGCCACCGGCGGCTCCATTGCCGCGGCGCTAAAAATCCTTTACGCCAAAGGCTGCACGGACCTGCGGCTGGTGTGCATTGTGGCCGCGCGCTACGGGGTGGAGCGCATCGCCAGGGACTTCCCGGAGGTCAAAATCTACTGCGCCGCCTTTGATGAGGAGCTCAACCCCAACGCCTACATCGTTCCCGGTCTGGGGGACGCCGGCGACCGACTGTTCGGCACCAAGTAAACCGCCCTCAAGTGTCCACGGACACTCATTTTTTATGTTTCGCCCGGGCATCCGCTGCTGCCGCGGGCCAGCCGGCAGATGGTATACAAGCACCGCCGTTTTTCGTGTATAATACAGTGAAAGAAGACATCTCCCAGTCCTGTCCGTGAAAGGAGCCTGACATGAAAAAAACAGCTTCGATTCTCATGACCCTGGCGCTGCTATGCTGTCTGCTGCCGGGCGCAGCCGCGGGCCTGCCGTTTGAGGATGATTATGCAGCCATCAACAGCGCCGCGGGCAGCGTGCTGATGCTGCTGGTGTATGACAATTCCCAAAGCGACTATATCGCCTCCGGCAGCGGCTTTGTCGCCTTTGACAGCAACACGCTGATCACCAACTATCATGTGGTGGAGGGCGGTGACCTTGTGCTGGCCGAGAGCGACGCCGGCGAGGGCTATTTCCTGGATAGGGTGATCGCCGCGGACAAAGACCTGGACTTGGCCATTCTGCGCTTCAAGGCGCCCAGCGGTCTTTCGCCCCTGTCCCTGAACGGGGAGGGCGACTGGCTGCGCGGACAGCCCGTGGTCGCCATCGGCAGCCCCAAGGGCCTGCGCAACACAGTCTCCAAGGGCGATATCAGCTCGCTGTTCGTGGAAGACAACCTGCGCTATATCCAGTTCACGGCGCCCATCTCCAGCGGCTCAAGCGGCGGAGCGCTGTTCGACAGCACGGGCAGGGTGATCGGCATCACCACAAGCTCCCTTTCAGAGGACAGCCAAAACCTGAACTTTGCCATCGACATCCGCGAAGCCATCCTGCTGTATGAACAGGCGGACAAGGACGCGCTGACGCCGCTGAGCCAGCTGGGCACGCTGCAGGCGCAGGCCCGCGCCGAACAGGAGGAAATCACCCAGCCCCAGGCTGAGACCACCATCTCAGACTTCACCGCGCGCCAGGAAAGCCCCGACCGCGCCCGGGTCTCCTAGTCGGACAGCGCGCCAAAGGGACAGCAGTATTTTGTCGGCTACGAGGTAGAGGGCAACTCCTATTTTACTTACCAGAGCACCCGGGAAACCTCCATGGTGATTGAGGACTTGATCCCGGGGCAAACCTATCGCTTTTTTATCGCGAACAGCCTGGAAGAGCTGCGCAGCCCGCTGCTGTCCACCAGCCTGAGCCTGGCCCAGCCCCTGCCCTACACTGAGCGCGGCGCCCGGCTGATCACCCTGGAGCTGTATGACCTGGTCAGGGACCGGCGGCCCCAGTCGCCCCTTTTGCCCGGCCTGGTCACGATCCCGCAGGACCGCTTGCGCGCCGCGATGACCGACAGGCAATTGTGCTTTGTGTACCGTATTGCGCTGGAGCAGGCGGAGCAGGCCAGCACCGGCAACTGCCTGTATGTGTTTAGAACGCCGGACGGTTTCCTGTATACCGGGGAATTCATCTATACATATGACAAAAGCCAGGACGCCTACGCCCGCCACGCCGACATGCGGGGCCTGCTGGCTGATGTGATCGAATATGAGGGCACGATCCCGACAGGCACCTGGCAAGCCTTTGTCTATCATGACGGCGCGCTGCTGGGGAAGACCGCCTTCCGGGTCACCCCGTCAGCCTCACAGGACGGTGAGCAGGCCGGCCCCGCCCCTCATCAGGGTTCCGCACTGCTGGCCTTCGCACGGGAGGGAGAGGCCAAGCTGTTCTGGCCGCCGGTGGAAGGCGCCTCGCATTACATGGTCTACCGCGCAAACGCCCTGGACAGCCACTATTTTTACCTGGACCAGACCACTTCCACCAGCTTTTCGGATGCCCGGGTCGTCAGCGGACGGCAATACTATTACAAGGTCAGCGCCGTGGTAGATGGCCAGCCCGCTGACATCGCCCCTCCCGCCGCTGTCAGTATGCCACGCGCCGGACAGGAACAGGAGGAGGAAGCCGCAGCTGCGCAGATCCCCCTGGCCATTGGCAGTCAGGCCTACCTGGGCGACCGTGACAAACCCTATATTAACCCCGACATCGTCAACATCAGCGATGAGCAGACCGTCAGCGCCTTCAGCCTGGTCTTTTACTGCGAGGACAAGGATTACCACACCCTGCCCTTTGACAAGGCGGGCCAATTCGTGTCCACTGTGAGTTTTACGCAAACCATCCTGCCGGGGGAGACCGTCAACCCGGGCAAGGTTTCCCTGTCGCGCTACCTTGGAGAGATCAAGCATATCTATGTCGCCCTCGACAGCGTCACGCTCTCAGACGGCAGTGTGATCAAGATCCCCAGGGACGAAAGGGACTTTGATTCCTGGACGCTTGATTGATCCTGATATAGCGCCTGACCGCTTCCGGGGCGGGCGGATCGGGCCTGTTGTCAGCCAGCCTCAGGGGCTGTCAGGGGCCGCTTTCTCCTCCGGGCTGCCGGGTTTGGGTTTGGGTTTTTTGAAAATGACAAAGCGGCTGGCCAGGTAGTTGTAAATGATGACCAGCGCGTTCATCACCAGCTTGGACCAGCGGTCGGACATGAACAGCAGGAAGATATTAAACAGCAGCAGATCAAACAGCGCATAGCCCAGCACCCGGGCGGATATAAACTGCCAGGCCTCGCGAAAAAACGCCTGCCTGCGGGTGTCGCTTTGAAACACATAGCGCCGGTTGGTAAAATAGGCAAACAGCACGCTCACAAGCCACGACGCAGCCTGGGAAAAATTGGCGATCAGCCGGTAGGCCGCGCTGTCCCGCCCGTGCGCGGACAGGCCCAGCATCCTGGTCAGCACCAGGTAGCAGACCCAGTTGACCAGGGTGGTCAGGACGCCGTACAGCAGGTACAGCGCCATTTGAAACAGACGCGGTTTTTGCGCGCGCAGCTGCCTGAGCTTCTCCCTCATTCTCCTCCCCCCTTCGCGGCCTGTTTTTTTGAGGTATCCCCGTCATCCCCGCGTGCATAGCCGGCTGAGAGCAGCTGTGCCCGAAGGAGCTGCCGGGGCTTTTTTTTGTTGCGCGCGGTGATACACACCACCTTGTCCTCCTCCAGGGCAACCACCGTGACATTGCCGGTCTTGATCTGCCCTTCATCCAGCCAGACAAGCTTGACCGGGCAGTTCCACCTGAGCGAGTAGCGCAAAAATTGTTCGATCATCCTCAGCCCTGCGGCACCTTGAAAATCAGGTAACCGTCCTGTTCATACACCAGCTCAAACAATTCAGCCAATTCCTCCCGCCTGCCGCCCATTTCACGCTCGTAGCCGCCCAGCAGGATGTAATCCGCGCCGTAGCGGGCCGGCACCTGGCGGGCGGCCGCCGGATCCCGGTAGAAGGCAAGCAGGTCATCCTGGCGCTGTGAGGTGTCAAAGCCATGGAAGTACAGCCACAGATCCGGCCCGACCACAATCTCGCGCCCCGCCAGGGAGGAAACGGGGTTCAGATGCTGGGTGCCGGTGATAAAACGCGCGTCCGGCGCGGTTTCTTCCCGGATATAATCCGCCAGGCGCACATCCTCCCGGGAAAACATTTGTAAATCGCTCACGGCCTCCCGGGCCAGGGCCAGGGCGCCGCTCAAAAACATCGCCAGCACCGCCAAGCCCGCCATCAGCGGGCGCGCGCGCAGACCCCTGAGCCTGTCATACAGGACAAAGGCGTAATCGGCCGCGGGCATGGCGCAAAGCGCCCAGGCCACGTAAAACAGCTTGTTGTTGTCATACTCATTGGGCTGGAAGAGGATGAGCTCAGCCACCAGCACGATCATCAGGGCGCCTGAAAACAGCTTGCGGTGCCAGGCGTCTTTCTCCAGCAGCGCGAACAAGGCCAGGAGGAAGGGCAGGCCGATGTTCTTGATATAAAACCACAGGTAGCCATCCAGCAGGCCGCGCCCGTACAGGTTGTTGACCCAGTTAAACTGGAAGCGGATGAAGTTTCCCGACGAGGTCTGCTCAAAGGTGAACAGCAGCAATTGCGGCAGCGCCAGCAGGACTGCCAGGCCGCCGTACAGCAGCCAGGGTTTGACCGGTTGCCTGCGCAGCAGGTCCAGGGCCAGCATCCCGGCGCTGAGCAAGCCCAGGGCCAGGAAGGAATGCGTGTGGATCAGGGGCAGGCCACCGGCCAACAAACCAAGCAGCTGGATTTGCCGGAGGTCCTTCTGCTGCGATTTTTGCAGATCCACCAGCAGGTACAGGCAGGGCAGCAGAATGGTCCAGCCGGCCAGGAAGGTGCGCTGGGGCAGGAGCATGTCGGCGATCAGGTTGCTCCAGCGCAGGTTATATTGCTGGAACTCCGCGTGATTGGCCGGGGTCTGGTACCAGCCCTGCAGGATGTTTTGCAGGCGTTCCAGCCAGACGCCCTGCTGGAGCTGGTTGCTCCCCGGATCGCCCAGGGACGCGCCGGCCAGGTCAAAGGCATACAAAAAACCCAGGCCGCCATTGAGGAACACAAGCAGCGTGGCCAGCGCCGCGGCGCGGCGGCTGCGGCAGGCGCGCTGCGCCAGCAGCGCAAACCCTGAAAACACCAGCCCCATCATCAGGACGCCCGGCACTATCACCGCGGCGCGCAGGGGCAGGCCCAGGACCAGCAGGCTGGCGGACAGCGAATCGCCCAGGAAGGGATAGCCCAGGCGCACGCCCGGCAGGATGCTGTAATCCACCGGCAGCGTCCTGCCCGGCAGCGAGGTGATGATGGCCAGGTGCAGCGGCAGATCGCCATAGGTGGACTGCCCGGTATGCAGCGCGCCGTCCTGCGGGCGCAGGATATGGGTGTGCTGCAAATACAGCCCCAGCAGGGTCAGGGGCAGCGCGACACAGGCCAGCAGCTTGAGCGTCTGCCTGTCCTGTCCGGAAAATCCGGCCGGCCTGTCAGGGCTCCTGAAGCGCCGGGCCAGGGCAGTCAGACCGGCCAGCGCCAGCAGGGACAGGCCCTGCGTCAGCGCGTCAAAAGGCCTCAGGAAGGCGATCAGCGCCGGCAGCCACATCATTAAAAAGAGCCCCAGGCAGGCGCCCAGCCAGGCGCGTACCGGCAGGGGCTGCCGGGGCAGCAGCCAGGTGATGATCAGAATGCCGGCCGCCAAATAGGCCAGGAGCATCAGCACCGCCATCATGCCCGGTTCTCCCCCGCGCCCGGCCCGGCCATGCGCAGCATTTCCGCCCGCAGGTAGTCGGCGATGCGCTGCTGCTCATCCCCTTCAAAGTCCGGGTCATAGCGCGTAGGCCTGCCGAAGGTGAGCGTGTGCTTTTTCTTGTCGGCATAGATCGGGTAGAACTGCGCGCGCTTGCCGGTGCGCTGGTAGTAGATCTGCGCCGCCATGGCAAAGCCCTTGAAGAACTCGCCCACGCCCTCGCGCAGGTAGCCGGCCTGGGCCTGGCCCGGGTCGTTGGGGTTTTCAGGGAAGATCAGAATGTTGTCGCCGGCCTGCATCGCCTGGGCGGTTTCACGGAAGGTGCCCACAAGGGCGCGCGGGTTATCCCGGTAGACAGGGATGCTGTCCAGGCTGCGCATCACCCACTGCAAAAAAGCGCTGACCAGGTGGGTGAGCTGCCACTTGAGGCGCTCGGGGATCCACTTCTGGCGCTTGATGGTGTTGGTGTATAAATAGGTGGAGGAGGCCTCGGGGACGGCAATCTCATCAATGACCCAGGGCCGGAAGGAAAAGGGAATAAACAGGTTGGTCACAATCGGCCCCCACAGCTCCCCATGGTTGCAGGTAAAGATGGCGCTGGTGTCCGGCTCCAGGCGCACGCTGTCCGCGCCGATCACCTTGCTGTAAAAGAAGGGGCGCAGGATGAAGATGACCAGCTTGATGCCGTAGCGGCGCCGGTGTACCTTGATGACCAGGTTCTCCAGCTGCTTTTGAAGCGGGATGTTGGTTTCCCCGTTTTCCTTCAGCCGCAAAAAGGTACGGGTTTTTTCGACCACGCGCTGATCCAGCGGAAGGCGGAAGGCAGCCGGGATGGCCGCGGCCACCAGCGCCAGCGAGGGCAGCAGCAGCAGCGGCTGGGCGGTCAGGCTCAAGCCGGTCTCCCGCAGGCTGCCGCCGGACATCAGCGTGATCAGCATCAGGCCCATCAGCGCGATCATGCCGCCAATCAGGGCGGCGTACTCCGACAGCGCCTGGTGGGCCCGGGCAAGCGCCGCATCCTGGGACACGCCGGTGACAAAATGCACCACATCGCGCATGTCGCGTTCCAGGGTTTCCAGCGCCCTGCCGGCCATCGTAACGCCGACCGTGCACAGCGCCAGGGCTGCGAAGCTCCATCCCAGCTTGCTGTTCATGGTATGCAGCAAAAAGGCGACCAGGCTGAGCAGCCACAGGGACAGGCCGATCAGCAGGGTGGACGAGGGCGCCAGCTTTTGACGAAACAGGGGGCGCGACAGCAGGATATCGGTCAGGAAGCGCGCAAGCACCAAGCAGACAAAGGCGATGGCCAGGGATGAGAACAGGCTGTCCGCAGTGGTGCCGATGTAGGTGTAAATCAAAATCATGGTGACCTGCAGGGCCGTGATGGTGATCATCATCACGGCGCGGAAAACCCGGTAGGCGTTGACCTGGGCAAGCTGGTGATCCTCCCGCAGCAGCTCCCAGGCCGCTTCCTGCGGCCCCTCCGGCGGCAAGCCCACCTCGTGCAGGCTGATAAAGCGGAAAATGCAGCACAGCGCGTAGCCGCCCAGCAGGTACCAGGCGGTCTGCGCAGTCTGGCTGAAAAACAATATCAGGGCCGCGACGCCGCAGCAGAGCAGCATCATTTCCGCGATGCGCACGCGCCGGCGCACCCAGTTCAAACCCCGGCGCAGGCCGCTGCGCTCAATGCGGGCGGCCAGCTCGCCCATCAGCAGCACCAGGCAGGCCAGGGCGAACACCAGCCACAACAAGGGCAGCTCAACCGCGAAAGGGTATACCAGCAGGATGCCCAGCGCCAGGATGCCGGTCACCAGGCCCAGCACCAGCCCCGCGCGCCGCAGCCCCCTGGGCAGCTGACGGAAATCCCCGGGCAGCACCAGACGTGAAAACAGCACCGTGACCTGGCCGATCATGTACAGCGCGCCGCCCAGCACCGGCCGGGATAAAATGGCGGTGGACGCCAGCATGCAATACAGATAGCCAAACAGCCGGTTAAATGCCGCAAAGCCCGGCAGGCCGCCCCGGCCAGGGCCTGTACGCGCCGCACGCGCGGTGTGTCCCATGAAGTCACCTCCATCCATGTCCCTGTAGTATAGCATGAGCGCGCCTGCTTGGCACAGCACGCAATCAAGCGGGATAATACGAACTTATTTCAAAAGACACGGTCTAATGTTCGGAAAAATGATGACAGGGACGCTGACTTGTGGTAGGATGTCATTGGAACGACCGGGCGCGCCCGGAACAGGAGAGGGACAATGGAAAACTTTTTCAAACTCAAGCAGCACGGCACCAAGGTGTCCACGGAAGTGTTCGCAGGCATCACGACCTTCTTTACCATGGCCTACATCATCGCGGTCAACCCGGGGATCCTCAGCCAGTCCGGCATGCCCTGGGGCGCGGTCTTCCTGGCCACCATCATCTCCTCCATCATCGGCACCCTGGTCATGGGGCTGTTCGCCAACGTGCCCTACGCCCAGGCGCCCGGCATGGGGCTGAATGCCTTTTTCGTCTTCACAGTGTGCAAGGGATTGGGTTTTTCCTGGCAACAGGCGCTCTCCATGGTCTTTCTGTGCGGGCTGTTCAACATCCTGATCACGGTGACCAGGATCCGCAAGCACATCATCCGCGCCATCCCCAAGGGCCTTCAAAACGCCATCTCCGGCGGCATCGGCGTGTTCATCGCCTATATCGGCCTGCTCAACGTGGGCATCATCAGCTTCGGCGCCGGCGTGCCTGCCATCCCGGAACTCAACACCCCGGTATTGTGGGTTTTCCTGATCGGCCTGGTGCTGATCATCGCGCTGAGCATCATGAAGGTCAAGGGCGCCATCCTGATTTCCATCATCGCCACCACCCTGATCGGCATTCCCTTCGGCGTGACCAAGCCGGGCGACAGCATCAGCTTTGCCGAGGCTGCCGGAGAGCTTTCAGTCACCTTCGGAACGATCTTTACCGCGGAAGGCCTGCCCAGCCTGTTCACCAACATGAGCAAGCTGCCCCTGGTGCTGATGACCATCTTCGCTTTTTCGCTGACGGACACCTTTGACACCATCGGCACCTTCATCGGCACCGGACGGCGCAGCGGCATCTTCTCGGAAGAGGATGAAAAGGCCATGGAGGACAGCCGGGGCTTCTCCTCCAGGATGGACAAGGCGCTGTTCGCGGACGCCATCGCCACCTCGGTGGGCGCGGTGGTGGGCACCAGCAACACCACCACCTATGTGGAATCCGCCGCGGGCATCCAGGCAGGCGGCCGCACAGGGCTGACCTCAGTGGTGGTCGCGCTGCTGTTTGCGGCCTCCGCCTTCCTGGCTTCCTTTGTCTCCGCCATCCCCCAGGCCGCCACCGCGCCGGCGCTGGTCATGGTCGGCATCATGATGCTGTCCAGCTTCAGGGAGATCGACTGGACCCATTTGGAGGATGCCGTGCCCGCCTTCTTTGCCGGGGTCTTCATGGCGCTGTGCTACTCGATCTCCTACGGCATTGCCTTTGGCTTTTTCTTCTACTGCATCATCAAGGCAGCAACCGGGAAGGCCAGGGAGGTCCACCCCATTTTGTGGGTCTCCACCGCGCTGTTTATCCTGAACTTCGTTTTGCTGGCGGCGCTGTAAAGAACGATTGCCCATCCCCGTGACATGGCATTTTTAGGCGCTGCCCGCCGCGGCGGCGCCTTTGTGATGCAATACTGATTCAAATCCTGATTACCTCAGACCTGTGATAGTTTCTTGCTTAAGAAAAAGGCTGCCGGTTCTTCCGCGGCCCAAAACAGCCAGGCTGTGCTATAATGAGAAACAAGCATTGTGATCAATTTGATAAGAAGGAGAGAGAGCATGCAACAGACCATCCGTGTGACCGTTTGGAACGAATACCTCCATGAAATCCGCCACGAGTCCATCCGCGCGATCTATCCCGAGGGCATCCATGGCTGCATCGCCGGATTCCTGAACAAGGCCGGCATGAAGGCCGGGACCGCCACCCTCCGTGAGGAGGAGCACGGCCTCAGGCAGGAGGTGCTGGACAATACCGATGTGCTCATCTGGTGGGGGCACATGGCGCACCAAGAGGTTCAGGACGAAATTGTTGAGCGCGTCTATCGCCGGGTCATGCAGGGCATGGGCCTGATCGCGCTGCATTCCGCGCATGCCAGCAAGATTTTCCGCAAGCTGTGCGGCACCGACAGCGACCAGCTGCGCTGGCGCGAAGCCAATGAGAAGGAAATCCTCTGGGTCATGGACCCGGCCCATCCCATCGCTCAGGGGCTGCCGGATCACTTTATTCTGCCGCACGAGGAGATGTACGGGGAAACTTTTGTCATCCCCCGCCCGGATGACCTGGTCTTTGTGAGCTGGTTTGAAGGCGGCGAGGTCTTCCGCTCAGGCGTGACCTACACCCGCGGCCTGGGCAAGGTGTTCTATTTCCGCCCGGGGCATGAGACCTTCCCCACCTTTTACAACCCGCATGTGCAGCAGGTCATCATCAACGCCGTGCGCTGGGCAGCTCCCTATGCCACCATGCCCAAGGTCAGCCTGGGGCACAACCCCGAGCCCATCATGCCCCTGAGCGACCGCAGGCCCAATACCCTGGGGCAGCTGATGGAAGACTACGGCAAATAACAAGCCCTCACAGCCAACCTGAGGCTGGTTCCGTATTGCGACAGCATCAGGAGCAGGAACCCCCGGCCGGGATTATGCGGCACGGGGGTATTTTCATAATAAGAGACCCCGAAAGGTCTCTATCCTGGCGCGCCTTAAGAGATTCGAACTCCTGACCTCTTGATTCGTAGTCAAGCACTCTATCCAGCTGAGCTAAAGGCGCGTGAGCGTCAAAAACTTAGTGTTTTCAACGCTTTGCGAGTATATCACCCGCGGGAGATTTTGTCAAACATTTGTTTTTCAGGGTGATTAGATTTCAGCTGAATTTCAGCTGAGCGGTTGAGTCTCCGGAAAAATTCCGGCTTTTGAGGCTTACATCAATCCCAATCACCTGTGTTTTCATTGTAATGTCTGATATGCCATTTCTGGCCTGTACGGTGGTTCACCAGATAATCTCCTTCTACCGCGAAGGTCGTGTTGCCTTCGGCCACAGTCGTGGTGGGAAGAAAGAGCCTGGCCATGTCTCCACTCAGCCGCAAGGTGGAAGGCAGGTGCAGTTCCAGCGCGGCATAATCCCGCTCCATGCTCATGCCGATGTCAAAAACGCTGTCGCCAATGGCCACGACGCCTTCCGGAATCACAATCCGTTTGAGGGCGGCCGCGTCATAGGCGTATGATGCCACTGCCACCACAGGGAATCCTTCCACCACGCTGGGCAAATCCCCCATGTAAGGGTAGCCGCCGTCAATGCGCACATGATCGCGCCAGATGGTGTACTTCACATGATCCTGGATATATCGGCGAGCTCCCTCAATCCTCCCTGCCTTGGCAAAGCTCAGGATCTCTTCATCGCTCATAGTCACCGCAGGCATGCCAGTGTAGATGAAGTGAACGCCATAGCCGGGGCATATGGCATCCTCTTGGCTCCGGAAGCGGCCAGGTAATGTCAATGTGAAATCATCGCATCCTCGGAAAGCGTTCTCAGCAATATTGATCACCGACTCCGGCAGGAAAACCTCATCCACATAATCCAAGGCAAAAAACGCGTTTTCATCGATGACCAGCAGCCCTGGTTCAAACACGATTTTTGGGGGTGAAAATCTGGAAAAGGCATAGGGCCCAACAAACACCACAGCGCTCGGCACCGCCAAACTCTCCTTGAAATTGCCGCCCAGATAAGAGATGAGAAGTCCCTGCTCCTGATCAATCAACAGGTCGTTTTCAAGCCGCAGGGTGCGATTCCACGGCGAGAGCCTGATGCTGCTTCCGCCAAGAAATTGCCCGGCCGCCGGCGGCATAAGCCGCAGTGAAGAGGGGAGAATCAGCCCTTTTGAAAGGTGGGTGTTGCCACTCTCACGCAGCGCCTCATCTCCAAGCGCCACCACGCCCTCGGGAATTTTGATCCAGTCAAACGCAAGGTAAGAGCTGCTCATGCCACCAAAGGCCTCGCCAATCCAGAACCCCTCCGCCAAGGTCTTCACAGCCACCACAGGCAAGCCGTTCACCCTGGCCGGGATGCGAAACACCCCCCTGTCCAGATGCTGATCAATGTCAGCCTCCATGAGCCAGCTGGACTCATCCACAATCACCTCATCAAAGCGCGCCACATTGCCGAAGACGGAAAAACGCAGACCGTCCACCTCAATGGGCGTACCGCGGTATTCGCCCTGGGCATTGGCAAAGGCGCGCAGCTGCGCGTCTGTCCAGCCGTTGATTTCAGGGGGCGTTGTGCCCTCGGTAATCGTGCCGTCGCCGCTGATGGAAAAGATGCTGCTTCGGGCTTCCTCCCTTCCGCTGGCGGCAAAAAACTGGATATATTGTCGTCCCTGAGGCTGGAGGGGGATATTTTGAAAGCTCAGCTCCCGCTTTGCCTGCCGGGACAGCTCCCAGCGGTCCTGGCTGCCCTCGCTGATGATCACCCGGTTTTCGATCCGATCAAGCCCCTCAATGTCATCCGCCCGGTAGTAGCCCGTCCAGGTGATGGGATAAGCGCTGGGATTATGCAGCAATATTTTGGCGCTCGCCTTGCCCGCCTCAGCGTTGATGTATCTTACCTCGACAATCGGCTCAACCCACTGCATAAGTTGATAAGAGCGCTTTGGCCTGTAGCGGTGGATGGTGTGGTGCTGCAGGTCGGCCACACGCATCACCCGGTCAGAGCGGATTCCGGTTTGCACCGCCTGGCCGTTCACTTGCTTTTGGTGGTTGGATTCATACACCAGGATGCTTCCGTTTTCTTTGTCCACATCCCGCACCATTACCCAGTGCTGCGCCAAATGCCCATCATTTGTCTGAATAAGGAAATGAATCACATCCCCCGGCAGACAGCTTTTGAGAAAAATATGCACAGCTTCGGCATCCGCCGTCTGGCTTGTGTTCATATCCGTCTGGTCGGCGTGCAGGGTAGGGTTCAGGCCAAACAGATAGTAGTATACATAGGCCATAAAAGCCGCACTGGTAAACTTGCCGTTAAACGGCAGGGATTGCGGCGCATATGCGGAATAGATTTCATCTGGCGTGGCCTGCCGTCCGTTCACCTGGCTGATCAGCGCCACCGGCTTCCCGTCGACACTGAAAAACATGCTGTCATCAAAGCAGTTATTGATGATATGATCGATGCGCTCCATAATCTCATAGTCCCTGAGGAAGGAATCATAATCAGCTTCAGCAAGGGATGCCGATGGCAAAAGCATCAATGCGATGATCAGGGAAATCAGACGTTTCACGACTTGCCTCCAATATACTTGTCATGCAGGTTTTGGACAATTCCATTCTCAGTATCCCTGAATAAGGAGTAACTGTCAATTTTTCGTCGTCTTGAGTTTTGATTTTGGGGCCATCAGGGAACTGAATTCGGACACTGTGCCGACAATAGCGCCTTTGAAAGCATAACACTCCGGGGGAAAAGGCCGGCTTTCGCTTGTCCTTATGGAGAATCTGACAATTCTTCCCGGCTGAGGCTCGCCCGCGGCAATTATTCACCGCCCCGCATCAGCCAGGCAAAATTGCTGTCGGTGGCCAGGGTGTTGAGCGCATAGACCGCCAGGATCTGGTCATAGCCGTTTTCACTGATGAGGCTGAGCAGTTTGCCCCGGTAAGCCCGCAGGTCGATCACCGTGACGCGGTCAAAATGGGGCAGCAACAGCGGCACCAGGCTGTTGCCATAGGAATCCTTCAGGACCAGCAGCTTTCTGCCGGAAGGCCGGTCATGGTTGATGATGTCGGTCAGGCCGTGGTTGCCGTCCAGGAACACCGGATACTGGTCCGCCTCCGACAAATGCCGGGTAAAAAACAGGCTGTCATGGACATCAGGCTTACCGTCAAAAGAAAGGCTGAGCTTCGCGCCGCTGTCCCACAGTTCAAGGATATCAGGCGGCGTGGACCACAGCCCGCTTCTGGCGTAGGCGCTGCCGAAAAACCCCGGGCTTTCCGTGACGGTAAAATCCCGGGCGGGCAGCGCCTCAAAGCCCAGGGCGGAGGAGGCCAGCTGATACGCGCGGTAGGCGCCCTGGCCGTTCCAATGGGGATCTGTGCGGTAGTAAAGCGGGATGTCCGAGGCCTTGAAGGCCTCAAACAAGGGCACCACCCGGATGCCCGCGGGGTTCAGGCTTTCAAGCAAGCCTTCATCCGGGTAGGGATAGTAGCCCGCCCGGGGGGATACGGCCCCCGCTGCGGGCGGCGCCACCAGCGCAAAGGGCAGCGCGGCCTTCCGGGCGAAATCCGACAGCAGCCTCAGGTTGCGTTCCAGGCGGGCCGTGTCACTGCCCAGGGGGGCTTCCACCAGGGCGCCGCCGGGCAGGCGCCACACGCTGTCGGCCGCCATGATGCCGGTGAGCAGACGATACCGGGCATTGAGCCCCACCCAGTCGGCCCGGAGGGGAAAGTGGTCGCCCAGGTATTCCTCCATGTCCCGGCTGAACTGGCCGCCTTCCAGGGTCAGCGCGGGAGGACTTGCCAGGTAGCGTTTTTCAAGGGGGCTGAATTCCTGCCTGGGCGACACAAGCAGCCCGGCGCCCATCACCAGGATGAGGCCGATGAACAGGATCGGCAGCAGGCGAAGACGTTTCATCTGTCTCCTTAAAACCTGAAATACAGGAAGGGATTGTAGCCCTGGGACACCAGGGCGGCCACGCAGAGCAGGAAAAGGGCGCTCAGCAGCAGGTCCTCCGCCAGCCGGGGCAGACGGAAGCGCCAGGGAACGCTGGCCAGCGCGCACACGGCAAACAGGGGCAGGAAGGCTTTTGCCAGCCCCCCGGCCACAGGGCTCAGGAGCTGACCTGACGCCAGGCCCGCCAGGAAAGCCCGCATGGCGGCAAAATCCGTGAAAGCGAACAGCGCCCAGCCCACCAGAACCAGGGCCAGCGTCATCGGGCGGCTCAGCCAGGCTACGGCCTTGGGCAGGCGGGCGTACAGCTTTAACAGGACAAGCTTTTCCAGGATCAAAAGCCCCGCGTAATAAAGCCCCCAGACCACAAAGTTCCAGCTGGCGCCATGCCAGAGACCGGTCAGCCCCCAGACGGTGAGGATGTTCACCATCTGGCGCGGCAGCCCGCGGCGGTTGCCGCCCAGGGGGATGTAAACATAATCCCTGAACCAGCCGGAGAGGGTCACATGCCAGCGCCTCCAGAAATCAGTAACGGAGCGGGCGGTGTAGGGATAGAGAAAGTTTTCCCGGAAGCGGATGCCCAGCATCCATCCCAGGCCGCGGGCCATGTCCGAATACCCTGAAAAATCAAAATAGATTTGAAAGGAAAAAGCGATCAGCGCCGCCCAGTTGCCAAGACAGCCGTTGCGGCCCGGGCTGTCCTTCAGCGCCTCCCACAGCTGCCCGGCCGCGTTGGCCAGCAGCAGCTTTTTGGACAGGCCAATCACAAACAGGCGGGTGCCACAGGTGAAGTTCTGCCAGGAGAGGGCCGGCTTCTCCAGCTGGGGCTGGATGTCCCCATAGCGCTCAATGGGGCCCGCGATAAGCTGCGGAAACAGGGTGATAAAGGTGCCGTAGCGCAGCAGGCTCCGGTCTGCCGGGATCTCCTGCCTGTACACGTCAATGGTGTAACCGATGGCCTGAAAGGTATAAAAGGAGATGCCCACCGGCAGCGCCACCTGAAAGCCCGGGACGATCAGCCCCGCGTATTTAAAATAGCCCAGGATGGCCAGCTGAAGCCCGATGGAAAGCGCCAGCAGCGCCTTTTTGCGGCGGGGACAGGACGCCATCGCCAAGGTGAGGGCATAGTTTGCCAGGATGCTGACCGCCATCAGGATGACGGTGCCCGGCTCCCCCCAGCCGTAAAACAACAGGCTTGCCGCGAACAAAAACGGCAGCCGCGCGCGCAGGGGCAACAAGATGTTCCCGGCGAGCACCGCCGGGAGATAAAAAAACAGGAAGCTGAGCGAGGAAAACAGCATCAGGCTTCCCTATTCGCCCTGATACAGTTTCACCAGCCGGCTGACCTGAGGCGATACGATGAGCGCCATCTCCACGCCCCGGGACAGGATTTTCCCCTGCTTGATGATGGCGTACTGCTCCGGGGAATAATTCTGCGCTTCCTCGGCCTTGGCCTGCATGCGGCCTTCCAAAAAGGGCAGGATGCGCTTGGCTGCCGCCTCATCCCTGGCGCGGATCAGCACCACCTCATCAGCCAGCAGGCTGTCGGCGGAAACCATACACAGCGCCTCGGCGCACCAGGCCGGGTCAATGCCGTAAAAATCCAGCAGCATGCCCTCCGGCACGGCGGTCATGTCAGGCAGCGCGCCCGTTTTCTCCATCGCCAGATAGACGGCCTTGATGTCGATGGTTTCAGTCTTTCGGGAGGGCGCCGTGCAGCCGGAAATCAGCAGCAGGGCCAGCATCAAGATCAAGAGCCTTTTGTTCATTCTTTATCCTCCTGAAGCGCCCCGCGCTCCCCGGCTTTTCGTATACCTGGCTGCTGTCAGCGCCCGGCGCCCTGCCCATCGGGATGGCGCCATGGCAAAACCGTCCCGGTTCAGGTATCTTGCCGCGTCCTTCAGCGCGCCTGACATATCCCTAAACCCCGCTTTTCACACCGCGTTTGAGCGTCTTGCCGTTTTATTCCACCGACGCCAGGGCAAAAGCCTCTATGGTCTTCACGAACGCTTCCATGCCCTCCTTGCTCAGGTGCACCCGGTTATCGGAGCTGAACTCAGGGCGCAGGAAGCCCTCTTCATCCATCAGCGGGGTCGCCACATCCAGGTAGATCACCCCCAATTCCTGGCAAAGGGCCTCCAGGGCAGTGTTGAAGGCGTTGAAGTTGGCCTGGTTGAGGTTTTTGGTCTGCGCCCTCTTGGCGATGGGGGTGACCGACAGGGCGACCAGCTCAAGACCCGGGTTGCGGTTCAGGACACGCTCAATGAGCCTGCGATACTGGTTCAACTGGGGATTCAGCCTGGCCCCGGCTTCGTCATTCATCCCCAGCATGACAAAGGCGCGCTTGGCCTCCAATATGCGCAGGCCCTCAGGCAGGCTGACCCGCGATCCCCGCAGCATCAGGGCCGGCTTGTTCTGATCCGGTGTGACGCGGCTGCCCTGGGAAAGGGAATAGCTGGAAATGGCGAGGAACCGCGCCCCCTCCAGTATCGGGTTGCCCCGCTGTGTCTGCTCCAGGCGGTAACGGCCGATTTGCTGCATGATGGAGTCCCCCACAAACACCGTGCCCTCAAAGGTGAGGCTTTCAGCCCCCGCGGGCAGGCAGGCGGCAGCCAGGAGGCAGGCAAACCAAAAACACAGCAGGCGTTTCACAGCGCAATCCTTTCCTTCGTCAGATCATGCGGCAGCCGGGAATTGCCGGATCAAAGGGCTCAGCGAAATGATATATTGCGCCGGTTTGCGTGTCAACTCAAACCTTCCCCGGATTTCCGCCGCTTACGAACAACATATTTGTCGCGTCCGCGCTGATATGCTATAATCTGCATGCTTATCCCCACCATAAAGGAGATTGTATGCCAACACCAGTTTTTAACAAGGATTACGTCAAGCAGTCGATTATCGGCAAGCTGCAGCGCTATTACGGCAAAACCCTGCAGGACGCCACGCCCTATCAACAGTATTACGCCGTCGCCTCCACCCTGCGCGACCAGATCATGCACAAATGGGTGCACTCCAAGGAGCTGGACAACCAGGAAGGCGGCAAGCGCGTCTACTACCTGAGCATCGAATTTCTTTTAGGCCGGGCGATGTTCAACAACGCCCTCAACCTGCTTTCAAGCGAGGTCTACACCAAGGCGCTGACCGAATTGGACATCTCATGGAAGGACATCATCCATGAAGAGCCTGAGCCCGGTCTGGGAAACGGCGGCTTGGGCCGCCTGGCCGCCTGCTTCATGGATTCCCTGGCCACGCTGGACCTCCCGGCCATGGGCTGCACCATCCGCTATGAGTACGGCCTGTTCCGCCAGAAGCTGACCCAGGGACAGCAGATGGAAGTGCCTGACGACTGGCTGATCAACGGCAACGTCTGGGAAGTGAGCAGCATGGAAGACGTGGCCGAGATCCGCTTCGAGGGCAAGGTGGTCACCTCCAAGAAGGATGACCGGGACATCTTCACGCTGGTGGATTACCGCACCGTGGAGGCCGTTCCCTACGACATGCCCGTGGTGGGCTATGGCAACCAGCGCGTCAACACCCTGCGCACCTGGCGCGCGCGCAGCAAGCAAAGCCTGGATTTGTCCGCCTTTTCCATGGGCGACTATGTGGGCGCCTCCAAGGAGCAGGACCTGGCCAACGTGATCTCCAAGGTGCTTTACCCCGAGGACAACCATTACGAGGGCAAAACGCTGCGGCTGTGCCAGCACTATTTTCTGGTGTCTGCCAGCCTGCAGTACGCGCTGAAGGATTTTGAGCGCAGGCACGGAAACAACTACAAGCTGCTGCCCGACAAGGCTGTCTTCCACATCAACGACACCCATCCAGGCCTGGCGATTGCTGAAATGATGCGCCTGCTGGTCGATGAAAAGGGCCTGGGCTGGGAGGAAGCGCAGGCCATCACCAACCGCTGCATGGCCTACACCAACCACACCATCATGGCTGAGGCACTGGAGCGCTGGCCGGAGGACCTGATCAAAAACCAGCTGCCGCGCATCCACATGATCCTGGAGGAGCTCAACCGCCGCCTGTGCGAGAAGCTTTGGGACCGCTACCCCGGCGAATGGGACCGCATCGCAAAAATGGCCATCCTGGCCTACGGCATGGTGCACATGGCCAACTTGTGCGTATCGCAAAGCTTCAGCGTCAATGGCGTCAGCCAGCTGCACGGGAGCATTATCAAAAACGATACCTTCAGTGAATATGGGCAGATGGAGCCGCGGAAGTTTACCTATGTGACCAACGGCGTGACCCACCGCCGCTGGCTGATGGCCTGCAACCCGCGCCTGACAGCGCTGATCAGCGAAGCCATCGGCGAGCAGTGGAAGACCCAGCCGGAGCGCCTGAGCGACCTGCTGCCCATGAGGGACGACGCCGCTTTCCGTGAGCGTTTCCAAAACATCAAGCGCCAGAACAAGGACGTCTTCAATGAGTTTCTGAAGCGCCGCCAGGACATGCAGGTGGATCCGGAATTCATGTTTGATGTCCAGGTCAAGCGCCTGCATGAGTACAAGCGCCAGCTGCTCAACGCCCTGCATATCCATGTGCTTTACAACCGCATCATGGACGACCCCAATTTTACCATGTCCCCGCGCGTGTTCGTCTTTGGCGCCAAGGCCTCCCGAGGCTATTACAAGGCCAAGATGATCATCCGCTATATCCTGGCGCTCTCCCGGTTGATTGACCGCAGCCCGCGCGCGCGCAAGATGCTGAGGATCATGTTTGTGGAGAACTGGAATGTGTCAGCCGCGGAGGCGCTCATCCCGGCCGCCGACCTGAGCGAGCAGATTTCCACCGCCGGCAAGGAAGCCTCGGGCACCGGCAACATGAAGCTGATGATGAACGGCGCTGTCACCATCGGCACGCTGGACGGCGCCAATGTGGAGATCTCCCAGGCTGTGGGCAAGGACAACATCTACCTGTTCGGCATGACCGCCGAGGAGGTTGCCGCCAAGTATCAGGAGGGCACCTACGCGCCCATCCAGTTCTTTGAGCGCAACACCGAGATCCGCAAGGCCCTCTCCCAGATGATAGACGGCACGCTCTTCCCGGACAACCCCGCCATGGTGCAGATCCTTTACCACGATTTGCTGTTCGGTTCCGGCGGCGGCAAGCCCGACAACTACTTTGTGCTCAAGGACTTCGGCTCCTATGCCCAAGCCCAGCACCGCGTCGGCCAGGACTACCAGGACAAGGAGCTGTGGCTGAAAAAGGCCATCACCAACACCGCGATGTCCGGCTTCTTCTCCACAGACCGCACCATCGCCGAGTACAACGAAAAGATCTGGAAACTGAAGTAACACTGATTCCTATCTTTATTGCATCGTCGCGCCGGGGATTTTCCTGAGGAGGAATCCCCGGATCCTTTCTATTGTTGATGATTCCCCCTGACATCGCCGGGTCTTTGATGATGTCAAAACGACCGCGCACGGGAGATGCCCTTTGAAAACCAGCATTCCGGTTCGTTCCCTGGCTGCAGGCGGCTTGGTCGCCGCTGCCTATATCGCGCTCACCCTGCTGTTCGCGCCCATCAGCTTCTCGCAAATCCAGTTTCGTATTTCGGAAGCCCTGACCCTGCTGCCAGTGCTGTCGCCAGCCGCGGTGCCCGGGCTGTTCATCGGCTGCCTGGGCGCCAACCTGCTCACCGGCCAGCCCTGGCAGGACGTGGTCTTCGGCTCGCTGGCCAGCCTGGCAGCGGCGGTTTTTACACACAGGTTCCGGCAGAAGCTGTGGCTGGCCGCGCTGATGCCGGTGGCGATCAACGCCGTGGTCATCGGGCTGATGCTCTACGCCGCCTATGGCCTGCACCCCTATATCAGCTTCCTTACCGTGGGCGCCGGCCAGGCGGTGGTCTGCTATGGGCTGGGCGTGCCGCTGGTCAGGGTGCTGGAGAAGCGAAAACTGAATTTTCTTTGACAAAGTATCATAATACGGTAACTGGCGGTGTCTTTCGGGTAATCATTGTCGGGCAAAGGGTAGAAGACGTGACAAAGCAATGATCTTTGTGCCCTTGAGCACGTCGTCATCATGTGATACGATGTAGCCAAGCCTTGGAAGGAATGCTAATGTTAATGTATGGTCTTTACCAACTTGCCACCAGTACTCGGCAAATCACTAAGGTCAGACATCTGCATTGAGTTTAAGCATTATTTTCACACTAAAGCATATCCACCAAGGTTACAAGCTTTGCATACTCTTCAGAAAGGCTGGTCCATTTTTTGAGCATCCAAATTCAATCACTTCAGCGTGCAATGGCTATTCTGGAGTATATCGCTGTTCACCAGGGAGCCGGAGTCAGCGAATTGAGCAGGGAAATGTCACTGAACAAATCTACTGTGTTCAGCATTTTAAAGACATTTGTTGCACTTGGATATTTGTTTAAAAATGAGATGACCGGACAGTATCAAATCACTTTTCGCCTCCATTCTTTGGTAGGAGAAGATCCTAAACCTGGTTCTTTTATCAGCTATGCACGCCCCCACCTCCAGAAAATTGCACAGAAATATGACGAGACAGTGCACTTTGTAACCGGTGATGAAAATACTGTGGTATATATTGATAAACTTGAAAGCACAAAGCCAATCCGTATTCATACAGTTGTTGGCGCTGAACAACCCTTGCACTGCACTGCTGTTGGCAAGGCCATCCTGGCTTGGCGGGATGAAAATGAAATCATAGCCTACGCAAAACGGACTGGTTTGAAAAGCATGACAGAAAACAGCATCACCGACATCGCTACACTCCTTCAAGAGATGAAAAAGATACGAGAGCAAGGCTTTAGCATTGATGATGAAGAGAATCAGCCGGATTTGTACTGTATCGGGATGCCTGTTTTTAATGACAAGGGCAAAGCGCTTTATGCGATCAGCTTATCGATGCCAAAGTATCGCAAGGATGAACTGGTAGTGGATGAAGTCGTTAACGACCTGAAGCAAACCGCACAGGAGTTAAATAAGTTTTTTTGATATCCAGCATCATCCTGTAAGTATTCATAAGAACTAATAATCTGAAAATAACGTGATTGCACTTAGGTTTTATCAATCAGCCTGCATTTACATGCATGACTTTTCTATGTCGTTGGCATAGAGAATAAGTTTTCTAAGCAGCTCGCAAATAAAGTTTCCATGAGTAGTTGACAAATTAATTAGTGTCCACTGAATAACCGCCCTCTACGCTACCAAGCAGCCAAGCAGCACACCGTCCTCCATTTTCGTCCCAATCCTGCCCTCCTGATCCAGCCCCAAACAAGCCCTAAAAGAGACTTCAGCCTCTTGAACAGGTTCCGGGTCAGGATGGACACATGGATGTCCACCTCGCTGCTATGCTTCAGCCGCGTCATCACCAGGTCAAGACCGTACCGACGCTTGCAAACGCCGATACAGCCCTCAATCTCGTTGCGCTCGCCCGATTCCTGCCGTTCAAGCTCCAGGGCTTCCAGGTATGCTTGCCTGTCCCTGGGCGGGCGGCCCAGTTTGGGACCATTCAGCCGGATGCCCTGCTCCTTGCACCAGGCAAGGTTCTCCCGGTCCTGTATATCCTGTCCACCAACCCCCGCTCCGGGTACTTTCCTGTCCGCTTCTTGTACCGCTCCATGGATTCTATCAGCGTTTTTCCCTCGTTGAATGCGTCCCAACAGATCTCTTCAACCCGCGCGTAACCTTCGCTTCGCTCAGGCTCAGCGCCACTTTGGCCCCAAACTCCACCGGCACCGCCGTCTTTCCCCGCACAATCGGCCGCACCCACGGCTGGTGCAGACTCACGATCCGGTCGTCCACACGGTGGGTGTTGTTCTCGTACATCTCCCGCTGCTGCTCATACAACTTGCGGATGACCGCCAGGTACTCCAGCTGTTTCGCGCTGAGCGCATCAGGGTGGGAAGCGAGGATGGTGTCCAGATAGCCCAGATCTCGCTTGACATATCCCAGCTGCTGCCGGAGGGCTTTCCGAATCTTCTTGCGGTTGGGTTTCCGGTCGCGGACAAAGCGCAGCCAGTCCCGCCTGGCTAGGTTGCGGTAGGTCCTGGGCTTCTGTCCCCCAGTCGCCCCTGCCTGGTGGGCCGTGTCAATCATCCCCTCCAGCAGCTCACGGCTTTCGTTCAACAGGGAAGCGTCCGTGGGGAATCGGATGTTCTGCGGGCAGCATGTGGCGTCCAGGATCAGCGTCTCTTCGTTAGAGGCTTTTTCTTCCTCGCCTGGAGAGTTGTCATCCTTTCCGCCTGCATCCCCTCCGGGCACATCATCCGGCGGTGGGGTTTCTTCTTTGTCTGTTTCGATCTGTTTGTGTCCAATGATGTAATCATTCACCTCTGCCGGCATCTCTGTGGTGATGCGTTCCCGGAACCAGGTCATCACGCTGGGGTCAAAGGGCCGGGCATTGGTGTATTCTGCAAAGCCCAAGAAGTACTGCAGATAGAGGTTTTCCCGGATCTCCTCCACCACGTCCTCATCCGAGAAGCCATAGCGCTTCTTGATGATGAGGGAGCCGATGGCCATCCGCGCCGACTTGGCCGGCTTACCCTCCCGAGGGTTCGGGAACAGGGCTGCGTACCGCTCCTCAAATACCGCCCATGGAATCAGCTGGGACATGCGCACCCATCTGTTCTCCGGATCCAGCCTGACGCCGCCAAACAGCGTCGCATCCTCAAAGAAGGTCGCCTGGTGTGCTTTTCTCTCGTACATGACGTTTTCACTCCTGGTGAAGTGCAAGGGTTTTGGACGATTTCAGGGGTTTTCCTTGCATTATTTTACCATGAATCAAGCCGGAATGCTTGTGGAATATAAAAAATTGAGTTGTTCAGTAGGCACTACCTTAGAGAAAGGCGGGTGTTAAAGGGTGTTTGATTTTCATTTTAATACGGATAAACAATATGTTTACGTTTCTTTTTTATATAAATTCATCATTCTTAAATTCCTTCTCCAAAAAATTTAAAGATGCATTTAGAAGCAAATCTATATACTCTTCTTTGCTTGCATCTGTTACAAACAGCATTAATAGATCCGCTGATATTTCTTCCAAGAGTAAGGCTTTAACCACAATCCAATGTTTTCCAGAACTGTTTACTTCATCCGAAAAATGCTTGCATGCATCAATGAAATATTCATTGGCTTTTTGCGGATTATACTCAGTAATCCATTTTTTTATATCACACAAAAAGTCTTGATTGAATAAGAGTATATTGCCACAATCTCCACTATCCATCTTATTTACGGTGTCATTTACTAAAGGAAGCACTTTGTTGCTTGCTACGATAATACGATATTCTAAAATAACTTCCCTGATTTTTTGCTCAGCAGTGTCAAGATTCCATACCCAATTTGCAGCATCAGCATTGAACTTCAATCGAACCTGGTTAATGTACTGTCCATTGTCGCCCACCTCTTCGGCCAGTTTCACCAAAGTTCCTCCTTCAAAAGTATGCAAGTATTCCTGCATACCTTTGGCACAGTGTTCTCGATTAACCAAAGGCTTAAAATCTTCTACCAGGTTTGTATGGCTTAGCAATAGCTTGCCAATTCCCTGCGCAATGTCATTATCGGTTTTTGAAGCTCCCATGTTTTGACTGTTGGCAACACCGCTGAAACCATCAATCAATTCCGCAACGATATGCTTCTCGCTCTTAAGGTTTACTTTCAATTTAATTGACTTAAACAATTAAACAAGTTACCATCGGAACTAATCAAGTTAGAGGTATTGACATGATTTCTGAAGACGATGACAAAAAATATAATAAAATGATAGCGGAATACAGGCAATATTTGGCTATGACATCCGATGAACTGGATTTAGCATATGAGAAATGGCATTTACCATACGAGGAAATAAGATTTGAGAGAGAGAGGATAGAGTTGGAAGGGAGAAAGTTGGCAAAGGAAATTGCACGAATGCGAAAGGAAAGAGAAGAAGAGAGAGAAGATAATAGGCAAGACTACATTGAAAGGGTAAGAAAAATAATTCCTAAATTGCGAAATGAAATGACAATTGATGAAGACGACATTGGAGATAAGGCGGTAAGAATTATCTCGTGTGGTGTTTCTATTGGAGGCACTTATTCTCACCTTGACTATGCATATCTTGATTTTGACGCTTCCGTCGAACTAATAGATGAAAATGCGCCAAAAAAATATGTAATTGTATTTGAAATAAGGAATGAGAATAAAAGGGGAGTACTCAAGTCAAGCCGTAAGTTTGATTTTAAGAATCGGACGATAGCGCATATCGATATGATAAAAGAACTGCACTTTGACGAAGGATTATATGACCCGCTTTATCTAAATGTTTTTGTCTATAATCAGGAATAGGCGGTTATTATAACCCTTGCTGAACCTGCTCCACTAACGTTGGTTGCCTTGAAAAAAGCAACATATCACAAAGCTCAGGGGAACCACAAAACACAGCCCCAATAATTATATTAGAGGCCATTCTCGGACACTCACACGCCAGCACAACGCTGGATATATACGCCCATGCAATGCTAAGCAGAATCACAGAAGCAGGAAGAATATTCAGCGAGAAAATTGGCATGTGACGGATTTGCTGACAAGGCTAACGTCTGACAAATTCTTATGGGGAATGGGAAAAATCATGTGTTTTGTGGCAACCATGTGACAGAAAAGCTGACGCATTAATGTATGCATAGTTTTTTTCATTGACAAAAGAGACATGATTCTCCTATACTACGCTGTACACGCCGGTGTGGTGGAATGGCAGACGCGACGGACTCAAAATCCGTTGGTAGCGATACCGTGTCGGTTCAAGTCCGACCACCGGCACCAGACAACGATAATCCGAACCAAATCTTCCTGATTGGAGATGGGTTCGGATTTATTGTTTTATTTCGATAAGATGAATCATAAGAATCGATCATATATTGAAAGCCTTCAAAACGCCTCCTGTTTCCTTGATTTTTCTATAGTGTTGATTAGCGTCTTTCTTTGCGCCACCCACTAAAATTACATTTCTAGTTACTACAAGACCGTCGCTGATGATTAGACCACAAAAGGGCAGCAAGGCTGTGTCAACAATTATTGGTAATGGTGAACCCTGGAGCATTTCATTCCAGGTAGATTGTATTCCGCGAACGATAAAGGCCTTGTCAGCTTGGCTTATAGGAAGAAAAATCGATCCTGATTTCAAGTGCCGCAAAACCACAAAGGAATCAAAGACCGTCTTTTTCCATCCTGCAATGATGTCCAATTCAGCATGTGACAATTTTTCGGGATTTAGTTCTACAAACTCATCAATCAAGATTCTGTTTAGCCATAGATGTTTCCGAATGGAACTCAAAGGCCTAAGCGGCAGTCCCTTCGGAGAACGCATCCCATACAGGTTCTTGTTGATTTTCGCCTTTTTATTGACAAAATCAAGCAAAGAAATCCACAGTCTAAAGAATAGCCTGGCTTGCTCTTCGCTGATAATCATATGACAATTCCTCTCCTTTACTTCAAAAGATGTATTATTCATTCTTCGACTCGGAATTCATTTATTAAGCACGCTCACTGCTGTGAATATTGAGCATGAGTTAGTTCAAGTATCTTGGTTACTGTAAGCCCAGCTTCACGACAACCGGCTGCCAGTCACCGGTGAAATGATGAGCCTGCATCCCGGCCGCCATAGCGCCCTGTATGTTAACCTCCACATCATCCACGAACAGGCATTCGCCAGGATCCAGGCAATAACGCTCGCACAGCCGCCGGTATAGCCGCACATCAGGCTTGGCGATCCGCTCATGATAGGATACCATCATTCCGTCAAAGCGCGGGTAAAAGGGCTGGTCCCTGAGCGCCCCGGGGAAGCGGACGCCGGCGTTGGACAGCAGGTAGAGCCGGTATCCGGCTTGCTTGGCGCGGCGGGTGATCTCATCCGTCCCCGGAACGGGCGGCATCCAGGCCGGCCAGCTGTCCATCAAATATTCAAGCTGCCGATGCAGGCGTGCCGGCAGGCGCTCCTGCGCGCGCCGCAGCAGCGTGTCCTCATCCACCTGCCCCATGTCATGCAAGGCCCAGTCCGGCGAATCAAACAGGGCGCAATACAGCAGATCCGCGTCCGCCGCGCTGTCGGCCGCGCGCAGGGCAAAATCCCGGGGCGTCCAGCCCAGCAGCACATTGCCCATGTCCAGCACCAGGTTGCTGATGTCCCGGCCGCTTGCCTGTCCGTTTAAAATACGCATGCCCTCCCCTTTCCCGGCAGCCGGCGCAGCAGCGATGATCCGCAAAGATCCGGCATCTTATGAATAATCTTCTTCCTCTGTTGAATCAAAGGACGCCTTCGCCCGGCGCGCCGGACGTGGGCGTCTTGTTTGTTTGCCCTTGTCTGACAGGGGCAGTGTAAAACGGAACACCGTACCGGGATCATCATTTTGGGCTTCCAGGTTGCCGCCGTGAAGTCGAACGATCTCCCGCGCCAGGGACAGGCCAATGCCGGTCTGCTCCGAGGATCCCGCATAAAAGCGTTCAAAGATGTGTTTCAAATCCTTTTTGGAGATGCCCAGACCATCATCCTTGATCTTGATGACCAGCTGTCCTTCCAGCGTGAAGGCGAACATGGTGATCTGCTGCTGGGCGTAGCGGACGGCATTGTTGAGCACATTGCGCACTGCGCGCTCCAAGTTGGCCTCATCCCCCACATAATCGGGCAGGTCCGCAGGCAGGTGGGTGATCAGGCGCAGCTTGCGCCGCACCGCCAGGGGCGCCAACTCACAGGCGCAGCGCTCCAGCATCTCCCGGATGGAGAAGGGCTCCATCTTCAGTTCGATCGTCTCACCGTTCACCCGGGAAAAGAAAAGCAGCTCCTCCACAAGGCGGTCCATGCGCTCAGTCGTATCCAGGATGCTCCTGGCCGCAGCGGGCGCATCCGGCGCCTGCCCCTGGCAGATGTCCTCAGCCTGGCTTTGGATGATGCCCAGCGGCGTCTTCATCTCGTGGGACACACTGGAGATCATGCGCTGCAGCTTGCGTTGGGCGTCATTCGTCCTGCGCCCCAGGCGCCTGCCGGACAGGATGGCCAGCAGCCCAAAGCCTGCCAGCAGCAACAGCAGGATCGCGTTGAGCAAGCGCAAAAGAGACCGCAGTGGCGTGATCCTGACATACAGCAGCAGGGCCAGGGCCGGGGCATCCGCTGTCGCTTCCACGCGCTGCGCCAACAGGTAAAGCTCCTCCCCGTTCAGGCTGAGGCGCTCTACCCCCTGGGTAAAGCCATGCTGCCGGCAGTGCTGTACCAGCGCGTTTTCAAGCCGGGTAAAAGGGGAGTGGTACACCGTGCCGGGCGAAAAATCCTCCAGCAGCACCAGGCTGTTGGCCTGTACAGAAACACGGGTTTCAGGCGGCGAAGCGGTTTGCTTCAAAAAGGCATCCGCTTCATGCAGGATGGTCTCCCGCGCGATGCGCTGGAGATAGACTGGAAAAATAAACCTCTGCGCCAGGATGATCAGCAGGATGACCAGCGCCATCATCAGCCCCGTGAACAGGGTCAGGCGCGTTTTACTGTTCAGCATTCGCGCGCCACCTCCCCGGCAGCTTCCAAAGCACTTTCCCTGCCCCGGAACGCATCCATCAGCCTGCCCATCTCCATCCCCCCATGTTGCTCATCTGCCACGGACCGGCCCGCCCGCACGGGGCCGCCGAAAAATTGTGCTCTTCATCTGTATTCTGATGTCGTATCGTACCATTTTCAGACGGGATATATCAACTGCCAAACAAGACGAATCAAGATGAATCAAGCGGTCATGCTATGCACCCGGCGCAGGTCATGGTATACTTGTCCCAAGAAACAAAGAATAGGAGCATGCCCGATGTTGCCACGGATCACCTTGCTTGCCACCGGCGGTACCATTGCCAGCCAGCAAACCGACCAGGGGCTGATGCCGATGACCGCCGCGGACGGCATCCTGGACCTGATGCCCGGCCTGCGCCAGCTTGCGCGGCTGAGCGCGCGGGATGTCTTTATGCTGGACTCCAGCAACATCCAGCCGGAGGAATGGCAGCTGCTGGCGCAGGCCGTGAGCCAGGCCGCGCAGGACGCGGACGGCATCGTCATCTCCCATGGCACGGATACCATGGCCTATTCCGCCTCCGCGCTGAGCTTCATGCTGCCGGGCATCAGGATTCCGGTGGTCTTTACCGGTTCACAGCTGCCGCTGACCCATCCGCATTCCGATGCGCCGGGCAACCTGCGCGAGGCCTTTGCCATGGCGCTGTCCGGGCGCGCAGGCGTGTATATCGCCTTTCAGCACAAAGTGATCTACGGCACCCGGGCGGTCAAGATGCGCACGCTGGGCTTTGACGCGTTTGATTCCATCAACCTACCCCCGGTGGGCTTCTTTGACGCGGACGGGCTGCACCTGGATGACAGGGCTGATGAACCCTGCGAGCCGCCGGGCGATATCGGCGACCCGACCGCGATTGACGCGCGGGTCTTTTTGCTGAAGATGATGCCGGGCACCAACCCGGAGATCTTTGACCATATTCTGAGCGCCGGCTACCGCGGGCTGGTGCTGGAGGCCTTTGGCCTGGGCGGCTTGCATTATATCCGGCGCAACCTGATTGACAAGCTGCAGACCATCAGCCGGGCCGGCATCATCACGCTGGTGACCACGCAGTGCCTGTATGAAAAGGCCGACTTCACCATTTATGAAGTCGGCAAGGGCCTCCAGGCCGGGGGGATCTATGGCGCCCATGACATGACCACTGAAGCCGCGGTCACCAAACTGATGTGGGCGCTGGGCGACCTGCCCCGGCGGCAGCATCTGCTCGTACGCTGCCTGGCGCATGAGATGCGCGTCAAGGGCTAAATGGACAATCTGTCCAGCAAGCCGCCCAGGAAGGGCAGATACTTCTGGGCCAGGTATTTCCCCCACGCCAGGGTCTCCCGGGCGTGGTTTTTCAGCCAGTACTCCGCCTTGATGGGGCTGGCGGCTGCCGAGGGGTTCAGCCCCTGGTCGCGGGCGATCTGCAACGCCCTGGGCATATGGTAATCGCTGGTCACAATCAGGATGTCAATGGTGCCCTGCGGCAGCAGGCGGACGGCGTTTTTGATGTTTTCCCTGGTGTTCATGGAGCTTTCGTCCATCAGCACGTGCCCGGGCTGCACGCCGTGGGCGATCAGCCAGGAACGCATCACGGAGGCCTCTGTGGCCGGTTCATCCACGCCGCGGGCGCCTGCCACCACCACAGGCATCGGCTGATCCCTGTAGGCGCTCAGCGCGCGCTCCAGCCGCAATTCCAGCTGTACGCTGGGGCTGCCATCGGGGTTCACCTGGGCGCCCAGCACCACGATGGCATGGTAGGTGCCCGGCCGGGGCAGGGTGTGTTCCCTGAAAATCAAATAGCCAAACAGCCCGATATAGGCCAGCGCCCCCAGGGCCGCAAGCCAGAACACAAGCCTAAACAATCTGCCCAGACATCCCAGTCGTCTGTTTCCCGCCATATTTCCTCCTTGTCAAGCTATTTATTCCATTAAACCTTCCCGCCGGAAGCTGAAGGCGTCCTGCCCGGCGATGATGATGTGATCCCTCAAAACAATGGCCAGCGGCGAGAGGATATCCCGCAGCGCCCGTGTCAATTCCCGGTCCGCGGCGGAGGGCTGCGCCAGGCCGGAGGGATGGTTGTGCGCCAGGACGCAGCCTGCGGCGCCGGTGCGCAGCAGCTCCGCGGCAATCAGCCGCGGATATACGGCAGTCTCCCCCTCATCCCCGGAGGAAACCAGCGCATGGGTAATCAACCGGCCGCGGGCATCCAGGGACAGGACATAGAAGCGCTCCACCCGCTCCCCCATCATCAGGCCCCGGCAGCGCTCAATCAGGCTGTCGGTATCCGCCGGCACCGGCCCCCGCTCCTCCTGTCCCAGGCGGTAGAGACGAAACACAGGCAACAGCAGGGAAAGCAGGGTGGCCGCGTTCTCGCCGACGCCCTGTACCCTGCGCAGCTCCCGGACCGGCGCCTCCAGCACACGGTTGAAGCTGCCAAAATGCCGGATGAGCCGGTGCGCCAGCGGATTGACATCCTGCCGGGGGATGGCAAAGGTCAGCAGCAGCTCCAGCGCCTCATGCGGCGCAAAGCCCTCCAGCCCGCTTGCCATGAAGCGCGCCCGCAACCGCGCGCGGTGCCCCTGGTGGGGATGCGCTGCCGCAGGCGCGGCGTCTTGCTTGTCCATGGGCTCAGTATAGCACAGCGCTTCCGGCGCAGGCAAGAAAACCACAGGGCCATGCCTGCCTTTCGCACAGGCATCGCCAGGGGCAGCGGGCATTGGGCAAGAGCGTCGTATTGATGTTGTACTGATGTAAAGCTTGTTTGCATCCAAAGCGGCGAGGGATTTTGTTGGCCTGCAAGGAAGGAAACCGAAGGCGCAGCCTGAGCTACGTTGAGGTTGACTGACACGGCAGGGCGATAAAAGGCCCGGCGCGACGATGCAATAAAGATTGGAATCAGTACTAGTCCGCGCCCAGCCAGAACCGCCTGAGCGGCATAAAAAGCAAGATTCCGATCACCAGGGCAATGAGGGTCTCCGGCAGCATATAGCCGCCATTGTACAGCAGCGAATAAACCATGCCGCTCAAGCCCTTGTCGTTGGGCCACAGCGCGTTCCATATGAGCCATCCGGAAATAAAATGGCATAAAAAGCGCAGCGCGCACACCATGACGATGCCGGCGCCCAGGGCGACCAGCTCGTTTTTAATGATCCTGCGCGGCGCCGCGGCCAGGCCGATAACCGTGTAGGCAAGCACGTAGTCCAGCAGCGCGATCAGCGCCATCTGCAGCACATTCCGGCCGTACATGACGTTCTTCATGCCCAGAAACAACTGCAGCAGAGAGAACACAAAGGCGCTGAACAGGCCCTGGCGGGTGCCCCAGCGCCAGCAGAGCATGACCAGTGGAATCATGCTGCCCAGGGTGACGCTGCCACCGTAAATCCAGGTGGAATTGAATCTGGCGATCTCATTGAGCACCAGGGAGACGCCGATTAGCAGGGCGCTTTCCAGCACCTTCCGGGTGGCCAGGGCAGGCCGGTTTTTGCAGGTTTTCATCTTGCCTCCTATGGTTGCGGGTCACCAAAAAACCGCCTGCGGATCACAGGCGGTGAAATGAAAAAACATTCCCTACGCCGGCATTATCCGGATCAGGTTCAAGGGTTCCGGGCATAGCCCAGTCTCAGCCGGCGAACAGCCAGCACCCCTGTGCCTCAGGCACGGCATTACCATAGCACCCCTGTCCCGACATTGTCAAGAATGGCCCGGGATGATAGAATAACAGCATGAGAAATCGTGATGCAGGCAACAGGTTCCCCCTGCGAAGAAAAGGCAGGGAGCCTTCCTTTGAGGGGATGAGCCTGGAGCAATTGCTGTTTGAGGCGCGCACCCGGCAGGACCCTGTCCAGGTCCACAAGGCGCTGACCCTGGCTGAGGCGCTCTCGCCGGACAACCTGGAGGTACACCGCGGCCTGCTCATGCTGGGGCGGCTGTACCAGCGCAACCCGCGAAAGCTTGATTTTTCCGTAATCAAATGCTTCCTGCTCAACAGTTTTGAGCATCCTGAGCGGCACCGGGAGCAGGCGCTGCACGATATGGCACGCGAGCTGTTTGATGACGCGCGCCTGGCGCGCTGTCTGCAGCTCAGCGGCGACCCGGAAGGCTTTCTGCGCACCTACCTTGAAGATCTCTCACGCGAGTACATGCGCATCTTTGTGGCCGGCGACACCAGTCACTTCCCGCGCGTCTTCGGGCTGTCTTTCAAGGGCGGCATGCAAAGATACCTGGCGGTGCCCGCGCGGGACATCATCTCCAACATGCTCTGCTCGCCCTTCCTCTCGCCAGGGGAGGCCCTGCTGCTGGCCCGGGCTTTTTACCGTGCCTATTACGAGCATGTCCAGGGGGATGTCAAAGCGCTTGATGAATTGCTGGGCGCAGCCATCTGCGCGCGCCTGGGGAAGGAGATCGCGTGAGGATGCTTCGCAGGCTGATGGCCTTCCTGCTGTCGGTGTCGCTGATGGCGGTATTTTATGTGTTTTCCGTGATGATGGAAAACGAAGAGACCAAGCGCACGGACGAGTTTGTGGTGGCAGCGGACGCCGCGCCGCTAAAGCCTATCGCCCCCCTTCAATCCAGCGATGCGCGGCAGCTGGCTGACGCCTTCGGCCTGGCCTTTCCTCTGCCGGAGGGGTTTCAGGCCGGGCAGGTTTCAGACGGCGTCTGGCATACCTATCCCACCCGTCAGATTACCCTGAAGGGCAGCCAGGCCACCGTCCGGGGCATCCGTCCCGCCGCCGCCGCGGCAGCCCTGCTGCCAAGGGACGCTGTCTTTACCGCCAGCGCCAGCGCGCTAATGGGCTACCCGATGATGGAAGCCGAGGCGGAAGGGCGGACGCTGTACGCCTTTGTCACCCAGGACGCCGCCTTTTTGCTGATACCGCACGCTTCAGCCGAAGCAAGCGGCTATCAGATGATGTCGCCGGACAATTGACCTTTCCCTGTATAAACGCCAAGGAGCATCAATGAGCACCACCAGGAAGAATTCCCGCAGCACCGGGGCGCTGATCAGGCGCTTCATCCCCTACTACAAACCTTACCTGAACATCCTGGCCATGGACCTGCTGTGCGCTGTGCTGACCACAGTGTGCGCGCTGGCCTTTCCGCTGATCGTCCAGCGGATCACCGACCTGGCGGTACAGGATTTTCGCAGCATCACGCTGGACATCGTGCTCAAATTGGGCCTGACCTACATCGGGCTCCTGCTGCTGGAGGCTGGCAGCCGCTATTATATGCAATCCCAGGGACACATCATGGGCGCCAAGATGGAGCGGGACATGCGCTCCGACCTCTTCGCCCACCTGGCGCAGCTGTCCTTTTCCTATTACAGCGAGACAAAAATCGGCCAGATCATGTCGCGCATCACCAGCGATCTGTTTGACGTGACCGAGTTCGCCCATCACTGCCCGGAGGAGTTTCTGATCGCCGGCATCAACCTGGTGGTCAGCTTCGTCATCCTCGCGCAGATGAACCTGGCGCTGACGCTGATCATCTTCATGTCGCTGCCGGTCATGCTGCTGTCCATCGCCCTGTTCAACCACAAGCTTCGCGACACCTTCAAGGCCTGCCGCTTCCAGCTGGGCGAAATCAACGCCCAGGCCGAGGACAGCCTGCTGGGGATGCGCGTGGTGCAGTCCTTCGCAAACGAGGAGCTGGAAAGCCGGAAATTTGAGGCGGGCAACCAGACCTTCCTGAAGCTGAAGAAACGGCAATACAAGGTCATGGCCGGTTTCCACTCCACCACCAGGCTGCTCAACGGCCTGATGAACCTGCTGGTCATCGTGGCGGGCGCCTTTTTCCTGTCGCGCGGGCAATTGAGCCCGGGCCAGTTCGCCTCCTACCTGCTTTACATCAACCTGCTGCTGAACACCGTGACGCGGCTGGTGGACTTCATAGAGCAGTTCCAGCGCGGCGTCACCGGCATTGAGCGCTTCTTTGAGGTGATGGACGCGCCGCTTGAGATCAAGAACAGCAAGGATGCAAAGGACCTCAAGGACGTGCGCGGCGAAATCATCCTGGAGGACGTGACCTTCCGCTATGAGGAGGACGGCGCCAAGGTGCTTGAGCATGTCAATATGAAGGTGCCCAGCGGTCAGAACGTCGCCCTGGTGGGCCCCAGCGGCTCGGGCAAAACCACCCTGTGCAACCTGATCCCGCGCTTTTATGACGCCACGGAAGGCCGGGTGCTGATCGACGGCCAGGACGTCAAGACCTTGACGCTCAAATCCCTGCGCGGCAACATCGGCATGGTGCAGCAGGATGTCTATCTGTTCTCGGGCACAATATTTGACAACATTGTCTACGGCAAGCCTGGCGCCGGGATAGAGGAGGTCGTGGCCGCGGCCAGGCACGCGGGCGCGCACGAATTCATCATGGCGCTGCCGGAAGGATATGACACCTATGTGGGCGAGCGGGGCGTCAAGCTGTCCGGCGGGCAAAAGCAGCGCCTGTCCATCGCGCGGGTCTTTTTGAAGGATCCGCCCATCCTGCTGCTGGATGAAGCCACCAGCGCCCTGGACAACGAATCTGAAATGCTGGTGCAGTCCAGCCTGGAGGCCCTGGCCCGCGGGCGCACCACCCTGACCATCGCCCACCGGCTGACCACCATCCGCAACGCCGATGTCATCTGGGTGCTGACGGACAAAGGGCTGGAGGAATCCGGCAGCCATGAGGAGCTTATCGCCCGCAAGGGTTTGTACTATCAGCTTTACCGGCTGTACACACAGCAGGAGGAAGACAGCGGCGAGCGCAGGGGCGCGCTTCACATGGCATAACATGAAAAGGCAGGGATGCAAATGAATGTATTGTTTTTAGGCGCGACGCGCGAGGTCACCGGCAGCTGCTTTTTGGTGACCGTCAGGGGCAAACATGTGCTGATTGACTGCGGCATGGAGCAGGGCCGGGATACCTACGTCAACCAGGACCTGCCCATCAACCCCGGCCAGGTGGACGCGGTGGTGCTCACCCATGCCCATATTGACCATTCCGGCATGATCCCGGCGCTGGTAAAGCAGGGCTTCCGCGGGGCCATCCACGCCACGCCGGCCACACAGATGCTGTGCGACATCATGCTGCGCGACTCCGCCCACATCCAGGAGATGGAGGCCGAGTGGCAAAACCGCAAGTCAGCGCGCGCGGGCGAAGCAAGCTATGAGCCCCTGTACACGCAGCAGGATGCGCAAACCGCGCTGGATTTGTTTGAGCCCCTGCCCTATAAGGAACAGCGGGAGATTCTGCCCGGCTGCCGGCTGTCCTTCACGGATGCCGGCCACCTGCTGGGTTCCGCCAGCGCTACCCTGGCGCTTGATGAGGACGGCGTCAGCAAAACGATCGTCTTCTCAGGAGACATCGGCAACACCAGCCAGCCCATCATCAGGGATCCGCAGTACCTGAGCGCCGCCGATTATGTGGTGATGGAATCCACCTACGGCGACCGCCTGCACGGCGCGCGCCCGGATTATCTGGCGGACCTGAGCGATGTGCTGCAGACGACCTTTGACCGCGGCGGCAACGTGGTCATCCCCTCCTTCGCGGTGGGCCGCTCTCAGGAGATCCTGTACTTCCTGCGGGAAATCAAGGAAAAGGGTATGGTCAAGGGGCATGACGGCTTCCCGGTCTATATGGACAGCCCGCTGGCCATCAAGGCCACCCAGGTTTTCCGGGAGACGGACATCTCTTTTTTTGACGAGAACATGCAGGCGCTGCTGCGCGCAGGCGTCAACCCCATCACCTTCCCGGACCTGACCCTGTGCGTGACGGCCGAGGAAAGCAAACAGATCAACTTTGAAACGCGGCCCTGCGTCATCATCTCAGCCTCAGGCATGGCCGAGGCCGGGCGCGTGCGCCACCACCTCAAACACAACCTTTGGCGCAAGGAAGCCACCATCCTGTTCGTGGGCTATCAAAGCGTGGGCACGCTGGGACGGCAGATTCACGACGGCGCCGAATCGGTACGCCTGTTCAACGAGACGATCGCGGTCAACGCGCAGGTGCGCACGCTGCACGCCATCTCCGGCCACGCGGACCAGGAGGGGCTGCTCAAGTGGATTGACAGCTTCAATCCCAGGCCCCAGCGCGTCTTTGTCATCCACGGCGAGGAGGCGGCGGCGCTGCAGTTTGAGGACCTGCTCAAGCAGCGCGGCCTTGCCACCGCGGTGCCCTACTCCGGTGACGGTTGGGACCTGGTCCGGAATCAGCAGGAGCAGGCAGGCAGCCGCGCGCTGGTGAGCCGCCAGAAGACCAAGCGCAAAAAGGCCGCGCAGCGCGATGACGCCCTCAACCAGGCCCTGGCCAGGCTGAGCAGGCTGGTACAGAACAGCCGGGGGCTGAGCAATAAGCTCAAGGAAAAGCTGGCCCGGCAGATCAACGAGCTGGCCAAGCGCTGGGAGGATTAAGGAGCAGGTATGTTGAAACGAATCACGCTGCTGTTGGTGTGCCTCGTCCTGCTGGCAGGCCTTGTCCCGCAAGGCGGCGCGGCCGGAAAGTACAATGCCGAGTTCATCCCTGAGGCAGGAGGGCTGCGCTATGCCTTCAGCGTGCCCGACAGGGAGTTTGTGTGCCTGAGCTACAGCACCCGGAACGAGTCGGGCATGCTGACCCTGCAAAGCCCGGACGGCAGCTTTTCCGGCTTTCTGCCGCTCATTTACACACAAGCGGAAGGCAAGGTAAGTCTCAAGGTGCTCACGCCGGCGCAAAAGCGTATCTTTGAAACCAAAGCGACCTACAAGCCGGGCAAAGCGCCTGCCGCCCCCTCCCCTCAAAAGGGCGCCGTGCGCAAGGTCAGCGATCTGGCGTTGACGCCCGGCGTCAGGCAGATGGGCTGGCAGTTCACTGCCCCCGGGCACCGGGCCCTGACCCTGCAGTTCAGCTCGGTCATGCAAAAGGGCAGCTTTACCATTGTCCCGGACGAGGCGGGCGTCTTCAGCGGCGTGCTGCAGGTGCCCAACGCCTCAGCCCGGGATTTGATCACCATCACCATCAAGAGCCTCAAGGGCAGCCAGATGGCCAGGCAGGCGGAGCGCACCCTGTTCGTGCCGCCGGAACTGCCTGAGACAGCCGCTGAGGGCCCCCTATCAGGCGTGGTGGTCTGCATTGACCCGGGCCACCAGCAAGCGCCGGTGGAGCGCAAGGGCGGCGAGCAGCTGATGCCGGGTTCCAGCAAAATCGTGTACAGCAAGGGTGGCAGCGCGCAGGGCAAGATCACCCTGCGCCGCGAGTCCATCGCAGCCCTGGAGATCTCCTACCTGCTGTGCATCGAGCTTAGAAAGATGGGAGCGCAGGTGGTGATGACCCGCCTGAACGAGGAAACCGGCCTGACCAACTACCAGCGCGCTGATATCGCGGAGCAGGCCGGGGCGCACTATATGCTGCGCATTCACCTGAACATGTCCAAGCGCCTGGACGCGGACGCGCAGTATGTCTACATCCCCGACAAATCGCCCTATGCCGCCCTTGCGGCCGACAGGCAGACCTACTGGCAGTACGCAGAGGCCCTCCTGCGCGGCATGATGGAGGAAACCGGCGTCAAAACCGGCATGGTGCGCAGAGGCGACCAGTTTGTGGGCAACAACTGGGCCAAGATGCCGGTCTTCCTGATTGAGACCGGGTTCATGTCAGCGCCGGCCAACGATATCCTGCTGGCCCATCCCGTGTACCAGCAGCGCGTCGCGCTGGGCCTGGCCAAGGGCGTCATCGGCATGGAAGAAATAAAAAGGGGCCTGGTGCATTGATTCTGATATAGGTTTATTATATCAATATTGACAAAAATGCCGCCGCGGCGGCATTTTTGGAAGAAAAATACATCAGTATCAAATCTCGATCTCCAGCGTCACCGGGCAGTGGTCGGAGCCGTACACCTGGTTTTCAATGCCGGCGGCCTTGATCTTGCCGGCCAGGCGCCCGGACACCAGGAAATAGTCAATCCGCCAGCCGGCGTTGCTGGCGCGGGCGTTTGAGCGGTAGCTCCACCAGGTGTAGGCCCCGGTCTGATCCGGGTAAAGGTGGCGGAAGGTGTCGGTGAACCCCGCTTCCAGCAGGCGGTTGAATTTAGCGCGCTCCTGGTCTGAAAACCCGGGCTGGCCGCGGTTTTGCCGGGGATACTTCAGGTCGATCTCGTTATGGGCCACGTTCAGGTCGCCGCAGTAGATGACCGGCTTGCGCGCGTCCAGCGCCACCAGGTAGGCGCGCATATCATCCTCAAACTGCTCGCGGTAATCGATGCGGACCAGCTCGGGCTGGGCGTTGGGCACATAGGCGTTGACCAGGTAAAACTCCGGATACTCCAGCGTGATGACGCGTCCCTCATCCAGGTGCTGCCCGTCCAGCCCGAAGGCGACGGACAGCGGCTCATGCCGCGCGAACACCGCCGTGCCCGAGTAGCCCTTTCTCAGGGCGGAATGCCAGTAATCCCTGTAGCCGGGCGGGTCATACTGCGCCTGCCCGGGTTGCATCTTGGTCTCCTGCAGGCAGAAAAAATCCGCGTCCTGTTCGATGAAGGCCTCGTCAAAGCCTTTTTGGAGGACAGCCCGGAAGCCGTTGACGTTCCACGATACAAATCTCATTGCTTGCTCCGTTTGCGCCTCGCGCGTGTTTTCCCGTCCAATATACCCGCTTTGGTGGTATACTGCAAATGAGCGGATAAATTGATACGACAGGAGGTCACATCACATGTACACAGCAAACGCCAACCGATACCGGACCATGCAATACAAACGCGTCGGAAACAGCGGGCTCAAGCTGCCCTATGTCTCCCTGGGGCTTTGGCACAACTTCGGCAGCCTCTTCCCCCATGCCAACAGCCGGGAAATGATCCTGGGCGCCTTTGACCTGGGCATCACGCATTTTGACCTGGCCAACAACTACGGCCCGGTGCCCGGCAGCGCTGAAGAGACCTTCGGCCGGGTGCTCAGCCAGGATTTGAAGGCGCACCGGGATGAATTGATCATCTCCACCAAGTCAGGCTACTACATGTGGGAGGGGCCCTACGGCGAGTGGGGCAGCCGCAAGCAGATGCTCGCCAGCCTGGACCAGAGCCTTGCGCGCATGGGGCTGGACTATGTGGACATCTTTTATTCCCACCGCCCGGATGAGGAAACCCCGCTGGAGGAGACCATGTCCGCCCTGGCCCAGGCCGTCCGCCAGGGCAAGGCCCTGTATGTGGGCCTGAGCAACTACGGGCCCGAGCGCACCGCGGCGGCAGTGGATCTTCTGAAGGGCATGGGCATTCACTGCCTGATTCACCAGCCGCGCTACAACCTGTTTGACCGCCGTCCGGAGCAGGGCCTGTATCAGGTGCTGGCCGAAAAGGGCGTGGGCGCCATCCCCTTCTCGCCTTTGGACCAGGGCCTGCTGACTGACCGCTATCTGAAGGGCATCCCGGCGGATTCCCGCGCGGCGGGCGCCAGCGTTTTCCTCAAGGCCGAGCAGATCACCACCGGCAAGCTGGAGCAGATCCGCGCCCTCAACGACATCGCGCGCCAGCGTGGCCAGACCCTGGCCCAGATGGCGCTGTCCTGGCTGCACATCAGCCCGGTGACCGCCTCGGTCATCATCGGCGCCAGCCGCCTCAGCCAGATTGAGGACTGCGCGGGGGCGCAGCACAGCGCGCCCTTCACCCCGGAGGAGCTGCGCGCGATCGACAAAATTGTATTGGGATAAACCGATCATAAAGGAGGAGCGCATGGCTCAGATCATCAAGGTATACACCCAGCAGGCGCCGGCCAGCCGGTTTGTCGGCCTGCGTTATGGCGAGCAGGACCGCAGGGAAGGGAGCTTCGCGCACAAATGGGAGGAATGGTTTGAACAAGAGCGCTTCCAGCCCCTGGAGCGGCTCGTTGACGCGTCCTGGGCGGATGCCTTTCCCGAGGCTGAAAGCTATATCGGGCTGATGCGCCTGGACGGAGCGGGCAGCTTTGAGTATTGGATCGGCATGTTCCTGCCCAAGGACAGCCCCGTGCCCCCGGGCTATGACAGCCTTGATACCGGGGGGATGAGGCTGGGCGTCTGCTGGGTCAAAGGGCAGGCGCCGGACATCTACTGTCAGGAGGAGGCCTGTCTCTCGGCCCTGAAGGCGCAAGGGTATACTGCCGCCCGGGATGGCCAGGGCCGGATGCTTGTGATGGAGCGCTACCAATGCCCGCGCTTTACCCGGGCGGACGAAGCAGGCCTGGTCATCCTGGACCTGGTGGTCGCCCTTGCCAGGGAGGACGGCAGCCCGGTGGACCGCTACCACTGCGCGGCCTGCTACCGGGCCCATGCTGACAAGGTCTGTCCGGATTGCGGCGCCAAGGGAAACCCGCTGCAGGCGGATGATCCCATCTTCCTGGGCGAACTGCCGGGCCGCCTTCGCAACGCGATGCAGATCGCCTTTGCCGCGGGCGAGATCCCCTTCAATGCCCTGGCCACCCTGGGCAGCGGCTTTACCCTGTCCGCCGGCGACATCTTTGAAACCTACAAAATCTATGTGCCCTATGAGCGTCTGGAAGACGCCCGGGAAGCCTTTGCCAGCGTGTTTGACATCAATGATGATGCCTGAGCCATGCTGATTTTGTATATCAATGCCCGGCTGCGCGCGCCCTGGTGCCGCAGCCTCAAAGACAAGCGCTCCCTCATCCGCCCGCTGATGCACCAGCTGCGCAAGACCTTCAATGTCACCGTAGCGGAGGCCGGGGAACAGGACACGCACTGCCTGCTGGAAATCGCCATCGCGGCGCTGGCCTTTGACGCCGGCCAGGCGGACAGCATCACGGAGAAAATCTACGCTTTCATGCAAAGCGCGACCCAGGCGGAGATCATTGCCTGGGAGACAGAGTTCCGCTGACGCTATACAGCATCAGCAAAGCCCCAGGAAAGCGCCCGGGGCCTTGTGATTGGCGGTCGGCGGATGAAAGGTTCCGGCTATTCCAGTTCGGACAAAAGGTGGCCATAGCCCTCCTGCGCCATTTGCTCCCTGGGGATGAAGCGCAGGGAAGCGCTGTTGATGCAGTAGCGCGTACCGTTGGGGGACTCCGGGTCGTTTTCAAAGACATGGCCCAGGTGGGTGTCGCCCAGGCTGCTGCGGACCTCGGTGCGCAGCATGCCAAAGGAGCGGTCCTCGACCTGCACAAGGCGCTTTTCATCCAGGCTGTCAAAGAAAGCGGGCCAGCCGCAGGAGCTTGGGTATTTGTCACGGGAGGAGAAAAGCGGCTCGCCGGTGACGATGTCCACATAGATGCCCGGCCGGTCCTCCTGCCAGTAGGCGTTGTCAAAGGGCGGCTCGGTGCCCGCTTCCTGGGTGACCCGGTACTGCAGGGGCGTCAGGCTGGCCCGGAGCGCCTCCTGGGGGAGCCTGATATATTCGGGCGGCTGTGCTTTGTCCTTCAATGTCCTTTTACCTTTCATCAAGCTCATCATCCATCTTGTTCATTCACAGGCTGCTCAGGCTGGCCCCCCTGAGCGCCGGGAGGATGTCCTCCACCCCGGCCAGGGCGACATCGGGCTTGATGTCGCTTTGGCGCCAGACCTCCGGCGTGGTCTCGCCGCTGAACACCAGGATGGTTGATATGCCCGCGCGTTTGCCGCAGGCGATGTCCGTATAGATGCGGTCCCCGATCATCACGGTCTGTTCCGGCGCCGCCTGCTTCTTCTCCATGGCCAGCCGGGCGATGGCCGGCTCAGGCTTGCCCAGGAAGCGCGGCAGGCGGCCGGTGGCATGCTCCAGCGCCTGCGCGATGGAACCGCAATCCGGGATGTAGCCGTACTCCGTCGGGCAGACCCAGTCCGGGTTGGTGGCCAGGTAGGTCACCCCGCGATTGATCAGCCGCGTCGCGTCAATCAGCTTTTGGTAGGTCAATTCGGTGTCATAGCCCATCAGCAGGCAATCGGTCTGCTCGTCATAGCGTTCGGTCACCGGAAAGCCTTCCCGGCGCAAATGCGCCACAAAGGAAGCCGTGCCCAGCGCGTAGATGCGCTCGCCCGTGTAGTTGGCGCGCAGCCAGGCGCAGGCCGCGTCCGTGGAGGTGAAAAAGTCCTCCGCCTCGGCCGGGATGCCCATGGCATTGAGCTTTTTGACATAGGCGTCCGTGCCCCGGGAAGAATTGTTGGTCAAAAACAGATAGTCCGCGCCGCTTGCCCGGACCGCCTCCAAAAAGGCCAGGCTGTGCGGAAAAAGCCGCTTGCCCAGGTAAAGGGTGCCGTCCATGTCCAGCAGGTATAGCTTCTTGCCGGCCAGAACCGCGCGCAGCTGCGCTTCCTGAGAATAACTCATGCCGTCTCCTCCCCTGCATCCGTCAGCAGGCCCTGGCGATCCGCCAGCAGCCGGAAACGCGTCAGCAGCAGCAGCGCCAGGCCGGCCATCAGGGCTGACAGCAGCATGGGCAAGCCCTGTTCCACGCGGGCCAGCAGACCGTTGAGCGCGCCAAAAGGCGAGGTGACCAGCAGGCAGAATGTCAGCGAAAAGCCAAACATGCGCGAGCGCTCGGTCTGATCCAGCAAAAGCATCTGCAGGCTGGACAGCAAGGGTGTCAGAATGCTCATCTCCAGCGCTTCCATCAAGACCCCCGCGTAGACCAGCGGGGCAAGCTCCCGCGGCAGGATATACCATCCCAGGTGCAAAACCAGAATAATCATCAGGCCCAGGCGCATGGGCCTGAAAAAGTAGCGGGGCTTCAGCCTGGTCGCGATCATAAAGTAAAAAACCAGCTGAACCACCGATTTCATCGCGCTCAGCAGCGGCAGGCTGCCCTCGGAAATGCCCAGCTTGCCCGTCACCAGCAGCGGCCAGAAGTTCTCCGTGCTGCTGCGGATGACCATCACACAGGACATGATGCCCAGCACGAGCATCAGCGGCGTCTTGGTGAACATCTGACGGATGACCGACCAGCTGCCCTTCATCGCCGCAAACACGCTTTTGCCGCGCAGCTCCTCCTTGCGCCGGACGCCCGGGCTGGTTTCCGTGGTCATCGTATGCACCAGGTAGATTTTGATGACCATGCACACAAAGGCGAACAGGTACAGCCAGCGCATGGTGGGAATCAGGTTGTTTTCACCGACAAACAGGCTGGTCAGCGGCGCTGCGAAACCGGACAGCAGCCCGGCAATCGTGCTTAAGGAATAAATTGACACCAGCTTGCTTTTGGGCGCGTCCTCCACCATCAGCAGGCTCCAGGCATTGTTGGTGATGCGCATGATGCCATTGGCGGCAGCCGCCACCATGAACCAGGCAAAGCCCCGGGCATTCATCCAGAAGAAGAAGGGCACCAGCCAGGCCAGGCTGTCAAAGATGGTGGTGGTCCAGCGCCGGCCCAGCTTGTCGGTCACCGCGCCGGAGATGAACGAGAAAAACATCTGGCTGAGCAGGTAGGTGGTGGCCACCACGCCGATCTGAAACACATCCAGCCCCAGGGCTTCCATGTATTTAGCGGCCAGCGGCATATAAAGGTTGACCGGCAGGCCCCACAGCGGCTCGGTATAAATGCAGGCCCTCGCGTTGCCGCGCAGGTTGACAAGGGTGTCCATCAGCTTGTTGCGCATGATCAGCGACTTGAAACGGGCCATGCAGATCTCCTCTGGCGTTCTATCATCCTGACCCATCATAGCCTGTGGCAGGCTCAAAGGCAAGTCTGGCAAACAGCAACAAAAGGGGCTGTCGGCAGCGACAGCCCCGGAAACCTTAGTAATTTTTACTTGCCCCGGCGCAGGTGTTTGATGGTCTTCTCCCGGAAGCTCAGGCGCTTGAAGTGGCGCGGGCCGCCTTCCCCCAGCGGGGGCTGCATGACCAGGCCCACCTTGAGCGGCCGGTCCGTTTCCATCCAGAACAGGCGCACCATGTCATAGCGCTCGCCATCCATGCCATGGGTTGTCAGATGCTGACAACCGCATAGCCCTCATCCAGGTAGGGCTTGATCCCGGCGTGGCCGGACATGTCCGACAGCATCGGCAGGCCGGAGGCCAGGTTGTCCTCATACACACCCATGGTCTTGGAGCAGGCAAGGCAGATGCCGGTGAGCAGGCCGGCCTGCTTGGCTTTGAGGTACACCGGGTTTTGCGTATCCTCCAGGCCCTTGACCAGTTTGACCGAGGCGCCTTCAAAAACGACGCGGACCTGCGCGCCGCCCTCATGCAGCTGCACCGCGTTGAGCAGCACGTGCATAAAGCAGCTTTTTTCACCGGTCATGGCATACAACAACACTTTTTTCATGTTTGTCTCCTTGTGGAATCACATTTTGTATCACTATACCACAAGAATCACAAAAGGCACAGCGCGAGGCTGCGCCGCAGGGCGCGGACAAAGTAATTCAAGCGATATCGTGATCATATCGACGCCATATTGAGTGCAAAATACCGGGGCCACCTGATCAAGCGGCCCCGGGCAGTCATGCTGCGAACTACACGCGCAGACGGTAATTGTAGATGATACCGCCGGAGGGACTCTCATGGCAAAAAGCCTCGAACCCGCGCCGAGTCAATTCGGGATCCGGGCGCTTGCGCCGGAACTGGTCATCACCGTTACAGATGACAAGCCAGCCGCCGGGTTTGGTGACACGGCGCATCTCGCCAAGCTCGCCCTCATAGTCGTCGCCCACCACATGGCCCGACAGCACCGCGTCAAATGTCGCGTCCTCATAGGGCAGGCAGGTGACCATGCCGTCGAGCACTTTCATGTTCCTGATGCCGGTCAGGGCAATCCGGTCGCGCATATGCTCGCGCAGGCGGTCGCAAGGCTCGCTGGCATAGACGCGCAGGGCATCCCGGGCGGCCGCAAAGGCAAGGCGGCCTGTCCCCGCGCCCACATCCAAAACGACCATGCCGCAAAGGTCAATCAACTCATCCAGCCATTTGCGGTCCCAATCGGCAATGTAGTTGACCTGTTCCATCGCTTCAGGCCAGGCGTAGACAACAAAAGTCTCGTGATAACGCAGAAAGTCGGTTTCAGCCTGACGGGCTGCCCGGTCATCCAGGTCATGCGGCACCAGTGCCAGCGCCGCGTCCACATAGGCGGCGCACTCCGGCGCCTTATTGCGGCAGAAATCCACCACATGGGGATAACGCCACAGCGCCCGGCCAACCAAGGACTGATAGGCCGTGTGATCCTTTTCGTCAGGCTGCCTGCTTAAAAGATACTGCAGCACCCATCTGTCAAAGTACAGCAGCGTGTCCATGGAATAATCCTCAGGGTTTATCCAGTTATATGTCATATGTCCTCCGTTTTGTCAGGAGGAGACACACCCGCCCGGTGACATGACAACAGCCTGTCATCAGGCTGCGGTTATCCTCCCCGTTTTCATGTGCTCCATCGATCTGATCTGCCTCATATGAAACACCTCCTTTGCCGGAATTATTGTAGCGCCTGTGCAGCGGCAAATCAACCGTACAGAAAACAAACGGCAGCCGCGGTTTATAAGCCAGGATGTGAGCAGTAAATGAAACAAAGCCCGGCTTTCGTTGCCGGGGCTTTGTCAGCAGTTCAGGGCATAAGTTAATCAAAGCCCTGCTTGAGATAATCTTTCATCATGTAGCCATGATAACCGTCAAACTCGATCAGGGCCCAGCCGTCCTGAATCTCCAGCACCACGACATAATTCCCGGATTTGACTTTGGTATATTCCGCGGCGTTGCGGTTGGGCTGCGCGCGCAGGCGCACGTTGGCCTCGCGCTCAGGCACGATGCTGACCACCCGGGTGAGCGTGCCCAGCCTGGTGTTGACAGGCACTTCCTTCAGGTGCTCGCTGAGCACATAGCCCTCCCGGTCTTCATGGCGCACCAGGGAAAAAGTCTCCCCCTTGGCCAGCAGCAGCACCGCACGGCCGGACGGAATGGTGGCCAGGGCCTTGGATTTGGTGGTCATTTCAGCGCGCAGGGTCAGTTTTCCGCCCGGGGCTGTCACGATGGCGATGTTGGGCTGCACGCTGCCGTAGGCAAAGCTCAGGGCGCGGGTGGGAACATATCCAGCCTCCTCGCCCAGGGACAGGATGGACCAGGTCTGCCCCAGCACGCGCAGGGTGAGTATGGCGCCTGCGTCCAGGTTCATCAGGATGCTGGACTCATGCGTGGGCAGCTCGAACATGGCGATGCCTTCCGGGGCAATCACGATGGCCTCCGGCTTGATATCCGTGCCGGGCTTGGGCATGTCTTTCTTGTCTGTGATCGGCAGGGGAACAAAGAGCAGGGCGGCGTCTTCCTCCGGGGCGGTCTGTTCCGGGCCGCCGGCAGGCGCCGGACCGGCCGCCCCGGGATCTTCAGCCTCTCCCGCCGGCTCCGGGGCTGTTTCCTCCTGAACAGTCATCTCCTCCTGCGGATCAGCCGTACCCTCGCCCTGCGCCAGGGCAGGCAGCAAGGCCATCACCAGCATCAGCATCAGTGCCATCCATCGCGTGATCTGTTTCATGAGGACCTCCCTTCTGATTGTTTCATTTTCGCAATCATTTGAAACATTTGTGTAATGATTATAGACCTGCCGGCGCAGGCTGTCAACGCCCGCGGTGCCGGTCTGCGTTCAAAAGTAAATTCTCTGCGGCAACATGCGAGGGCGGTCTTGCGGCCATCAAAAGAGGTATAATAGCAAGGACACTGACGAATGATTGGAGGAAGACATGATAAAGCACAAACGCCACACCCGGCATGAGCTGATGCCCGAGATCATGACCCGCTATGCCAACCGGGCCCTGAAAAAGGACCCGATCGCCGGGGAAACCCTGGAGGCCCTGGTGGAAGCCGCCGCCCAGGCGCCCTCCTGCTTCAACGAGCAGCCCTGGCGCTTCTTGATTGCCCAGGGGGAGCGCAGGGACAGGTTGATGGCCACCCTGACCCCCCAGAATCAGGAGTGGGCCGTCCGCGCGCCGGTCTTGATCGTGGTCCTGTCCAAGAAGGACTTCAGCTATAACGGGAAGAGCAATTACTGGCACATGGCCGATACGGGCTGCGCCACCGGTTTTATGATGCTGGAAGCGGAGCGGCGGGGGCTGACCTATCACCCCATGGCCGGCTTCAGCCGGGTGTCCGTGGAGGAGGCCTTCTCCATTCCCGAGGACCTGGCCATCATCCATGTGGCGGCGCTGGGCTATCCCGGGGACTTTGAGAGCCTGAGCGAGAAACACCAGGCGCGCAACCATCCGCAGCCCCGAAAGCCCATTGAGGAGCTGCTGCTTTAGGGCTGAACCCCACAGCCTGTCCATCGCGGACGATGTCAAAACAGGCAGGGAGAATCAACAGGTTGAAGCGCGGGTTTGACCAGGCAGTCCACGGCATGGCCACCCAGGGCGCCGGGCCGGAATACCATGCGGGATTTCACAAGGACAGCCGGGCCTCTGATGAACCCGGGCAGGGCGCCTTTAAATCTTCCGGACAGGCCGAGTAAAAGGCCTGAAACCGGGTAAAATCACAATGAATTCATCCAGGATGAAGGAGGAAGCAAGGATGAAAAACCTGCGCAAGGACACCAAGACAGGGCTTGTTTTGATCGCGGTCTGGTTTGTCATCAAATACCTGATGGCCGGCAAGGGGCTGCTGCTGTGGCTGATCGGGGCCATCGGCCTTGTGATGGCCATTGTGGGGCTGCTGCCCGAGGAGATGTACCAGAAGGTGACCGAGCTGAAGAACAAGCTGCTGGACAAACAAAAATGGTCAAAGAAAGATTAACCATCGCTGTTAAGAGCCGTAAAAGCGGGTACAATAACTGTACAATCTTTAGGAGGTTAATGTCATGATCCACAAGGACATCGCCAACATGCTGCTGGAGCAGCTGAACATGGAGCTCCATTCCGGTTATCTGTACATGGAGTTCGCCAACTACTACGAGAGTGAGAACCTGCCCGGCTTTGCCCATTGGTATATGGTGCAGGCCGCTGAAGAATATGATCACGCCATGCGCATCCGCAATTTCCTGATCGGGAGCGGGGTCAAGGTCACCCTGAAGCCCATTGCCGACACCATCAAGGAGTATAAGGACGCGAAAGCCCCGCTGGTGGAGGGTCTGAAACACGAGCAGATGATTACCGCGTCCATCAACAGGATCTATGAGAAAGCGCTGAGCATGAAGGATTACCTGACAGCCGAGTTCCTGCGCTGGTTCATCACAGAGCAGGGCGAGGAGGAGACCAACGCTCAGCAGAACATCGACAAGGCCGAGCTGGCCGGCCTCTCCGGCCCGGGGCTCTACATGCTGGACAGGGAAATGGGAGCCCGCCAAGGCTAAACCCCGCCGTACCAACACGCCGTCCCGGATGTCCCGGGGCGGTTTTTTACCACCGGCGCACAGGACACACAGAAGGGTCAGGGCAGTTACAAGCATTTTACATGCTAGGCAAACGCTTTCATGCTACAATAAGGACAAGGGCGCGCCGGACATCGCCCGGGATACAGGTCCGGCCGGGCAGCGTGGGTCTGTGAAAGAAGCAGGCCGGCTGCCGGCGCCGTCACCAGGGCCTGCAGAGAAAGGCCCATAAGCGGAAACACACCAGGACGCCCCCGGCTGATTGATGATATACATTTGTGACACCCCTGAGCGGACCGGAAGAAAAAGGAGAGCATCATGATCCACATCGCCTTGTTCGGAGATTCCATTGGCCGCGGCGTGACCTTTGACGAGGCGCGCGGCCGCTATGTCTATCTGAAGGAGGGTTTTGACAAGCTGCTGGGCCGCGACAGCGTGACAACCATTGATAACCACGCCCGCTTTGGCGCGCTGGCGCAGGAAGGCCTGGCGGAGTTTGAAGCGCTGGACTCGCTGGAGGCCGACGCCGTGGCCATTCAGTATGGCGGCAATGACTGTACGCCCGACTGGAAGGCCGCTGCCGAGCACCCGGAGGAATACCATCCCGCGCGCGTGCCCCTGGCAGCCTTTGAGGACGTGCTGACGCGCTTTGTCCAGGCGGTCAGACAGCTGGGCAAGCAGGCGATTCTGGTGACGCCGCCGCCACTGGTCGCCGAGCGCTTTGTGCCCTGGATCTCCAAGGGCCTGGACGCCAAGGCCATCCTGCGCTACCTGGGCGATATCCACCGCGTGTACCGCTGGCAGGAGCAATACGCCCTGGCGGTTCACAAGGTGGGAAGGCTGACGCAAAGCCTGCTGTTTGACCTGCGCGCCTTCTTCCTGGAGGAGCGCGACCTGGGCAGCCTGTACTGCGTGGACGGCATGCATCCCAATCAGAAAGGACATTCCCTGATCGCGCGCGCGGTAAAAATGATGCTGCCCCTGCTGCCGGCAGGCCGGACCGCCTGAACCGCCAATTCAAAGATCAGCAAGAACCTTATTGCTTCTGCTGAGGCCAGAACGGAGGTTAAGCGTGCCCTTTCGTGTTTCTGCACCGGAGAATTCGGCATGGATGCGATAGACACAGAGCACAGGCCTTCACCTCCTTATGGGCATAATAAAAGCGCTGCATGTTACAGCGCCTTAAATCAAAAAGATTATCCATGATTCAAATCGTTTTTCCATCGTTGAGTTCTACACGCAGTCCATTTGTTTGCGCGTAAGTTTCCGCGAAAGATCCGGTTTGTGTGACAACAACCAAATTAAAGTTCATCAAGCCAAACGCGCGCTCACCGATTGCCATAACGGATGAGGGGATATGAACTTTCTTCAGATTATAACAGCCCTCAAACGCCCATTCGCCGATTTCAACCACTCCATCCGGAATGTGAATTTCTTTCAACGCAGAGCAGTAAATGAAAGTGTACGGCTGTATTGATGTGATTCCGGAGGGCAATGTGACAGAGTCCAGCACCATACAGCTGTTAAAGGCATTCTGCCCAATCTCTGTCACACTTTCATTGTTTTTGTTTCATGATTTGTTGTTATGTTCAAGTCTTACGCAAGCGACCGGATGAGCTTGTGCATCTGCTCCCACCGGGCCTCCATGTCCGCCACCAGCTTGAACTGGGTGCGGCAGCGGTCCAGGTTATGGCCGGGGCGGTGGGTGCGGAAATAGACATCGCCTTGCAGATAGTCGGTCAAAAAGCGCACGCCGCATTCCAGCGTCATGGCCCAGGCCCCCTCAGGCAGCGCGTGGATTTCCGCGTCTGTCAGGCTGCCCGCGCAACCGGCCAGAAAACCCCTGGCGTACTCCGTGTACAGCGGCAGGGAAAAGCGTACCCTCTCCAAATCGCGCTCGTCCTCTGCCGCGGTGGAGGCGCCAAAACGGATCGAGTCCCCAAAGTCATGGACGGCCAGGCCCGGCATGACGGTGTCCAGGTCAATCACGCACAGCGGCTCGCGCGTAGCGCTGTCCATCAAGACATTGTTCAGCTTGGTATCATTGTGGGTCACGCGGGTTTTCAAGTCCCCCTGCGCCTGCATCCGCTGCAGGGTACCGGCGCGTTGCGCCCGGGCCCGGGCAAAATCCACCTCCGCGCTGACGTCCTTCAGACGGTGGTGACAGTCAGCGCGGATGGCCTCTTCCATCTTGCGGTAGCGGTCCGGCGTGTTGTGAAAATCCGGGATGGTTTCGTGAAGGCTGGCAGCCGGATAATCCGAGAGCATCCGCTGAAAACGGCCGAAAGCCTGCCCGGATCGCCCGAAATCCCCCGGCGCCTCGGGCCGCTGCAGACACAGGCTGTCCCGCACAAACACATAGACCCTGAAGCACTCCCCCGCTTCGTCCTGATAATAATTCTGCCCTGACACCGTGGGCACGATGGTCAATACCCTGCGGGGATCAGGCTCCGTTCCGGCCAGGAAGCGCGTAACCCCGGCGACGTTTTCCATCAGGGCGTTCACATCCCGGAACACACGGCGGTTGATCTTTTGCAGGATGTACCAGACCCCCTGGTCAGTGATCAGCAGATAGGTCTGGTTGATGTGACCTTCGCCACAGGGCTCGCAGGAAACGGGCTGCCCTTGCAGCCTGAAACGGCAGGAAACGCTCGGCATCATCATTTTACAAAATCTCCATAGGTTACCAGCCCATCAGCCTGCCGATGTCCGGCATCAGATCCGCCAGCAGCTTGATCAACAGCAAGCTCAGCACCACAATCAGCAATACGCGGATAAAGGGCGCGCCTTTCCTGATGGCCAGCCGCGCGCCCAGCAGGTTGCCCGTGATGCCAAAAACGGCTGCCGGCAGGGCCAGGGCATAAATCACATGACCGGTCGCGATCAGGGTGGCCAGCGCCCCCAGGTTGCTGCCCAGGTTGATCAGCTTGGCGGTGCCGGAGGCTGTCAGCGCCTCTTCCCCCAGGAACACCACATAGGCCAGGATCAAAAAGGTGCCCGTTCCCGGGCCGATCAAACCGTCATACACGCCGATGAGCAGGCCGATCAAAAAGCATGCCGGCAGCGTCCAGGCAGCGGGTACCAGGGCAGCGCGCACGGACAGGTCCTTGTTTTTCAGCACCAGCGCCGCTACCAGGGGCAGCGCCAGCAGCATGCCCAGGCGCACAGCCACCTCCGGCAGCAGGGTCAGCAAATACCCGCCCAGCACGGCGCCGGGCAAGGATCCCAGCAGCGAGGCCAGCCCGCGGGGCCAGTCCACCAGGCCGCGCCGGGCATATTGACCGGCGGCCACCGTGGTGCCCGCCATCGCGGACAGCTTGTTGGTTCCTCCGGCCAGGGAGGGCGGCAGCCCGGCGATATAATAGGCCGGCAGGGTAATCAGCCCGCCGCCGCCGGCAATGCTGTCAATAAAACCGCCCAGAAAGACAAGCGGGCAGACAATCAAATAGGTCATCCAGGTGATTTCAGGCATCGCATGCTCCAGTCCAGTGCATTTCCAACGCGGTGATTGTAGCATAGCGCAGGCGGCGGTTCAACGCCGCCTTGACAGCGCAGGGCCGGGATGCCACAATATAATCAGCAACTGAACATACAGGCTGACCTGAGGACGCGGGAAAGGAGGCAGCATGAGAAAAACCGCCCTGATCGCAATGGTGGCCCTGGTTTTGTTGTTTCATTCCCAACCGGTTCCGGCCAAGGCAAGCCATCCTGATTTGTCCCTGGACGTCTTCCGCGGCAAGGTGGGACGGATTGCCTTCGCGCTGCCGGGCGTGCCCCAGTGGGTCTTGGACCATGATTATCCCGGCTTGTGGATAAACAGCGTGCAGCTGTTCGGCAACGCTGCGGACGGAGCGGAGTTCCAGCTGCGCACGGCGGACATCGGGGAATGGATCCAGGCTTACAAGGAGGCCTATCCCCAGGCGAACCCCCAGGAATGGAAAGTACAAGCCCTGTTCTCCTATGCGATGTTCATGATCAAAACCTTTGAGGGTGAAATAAATAACCCCGCTGCGTTTGAAGAAGACGGGCTGGTGTACGCCAGCTTTGACTATGCCTACCCGGACGCGCCCGGCCAGGCTTACCGGGGCAAAGCCATCCTTGACGGCAGCCTGGCCGTCAGCCTGACCGGGGCAGTCAGCGGCCAGACGGACAAGGCCTTCGACCTGCTGACGGGCTTGAGTGAGGCGGAAGCCGCGTCACAGGCCGCGCCGGCGAACAGCCCCTGGAGCATGGGCAGCCTGAGCGCCGTTTTCCCGGGCGCCGTCCATGAGCAGGAAACCGGGCAAAGCTTGCTTGCCGCCTGCTTTGCCGAAGACTTCAGTTTCATGCAGATAGAAGCCTTCGCCCGGGGTGCGCGGCTGCCCGGAAAAGAAGGCGACGCCTTGAGGGATGAACTGATCTTGCTGGCCAAAAGGGTGATGCTGCCTGGCATTCACGGGCAGAGCATCTCAAACCCCATGGTCAGCCGTCCGGCCAGGGACATGGTGGCGCTGGACTTTACCAGCGTCAATACCGAGCCCTTAGGCGAGGAATACGGCCAGCGCTTTCTGGGGCGGCTGTATCTGGGGGAACGCGGCGTGTACTATATCTGGGCGGCGGACACCGCAACCGGGCAGGCTTTCATGGACAACCTGGCCATCTCTCCCGCGGAATAACAGAAATACCCGCCAGGTTTCCCTGGCGGGCGGTGTCATGGAAGGAAAACTTATTCGGCTTCAGCCATCTTCTTGAGGTTGTCCAGCCGGAGGGCCGCTTCCTCCTCGGAGCGCTTGAACAGCTCTTCAGCCACATCCGGGAAGGCCTTGAGCAGGGAGGCGTAGCGCACCTCGCCGCGGATATAGTCCTGATAGCTCTCGGTGGGATCCTTGCTGTCGATGGTTAGCGGGTTCTTGCCCTGCTCCGCCAGCTCCGGATTGTAGCGGTAGAGGTTCCAGTAGCCGGAGGCCACAGCCTTGCGGGTCACGGCCTGGGAGAAGGACATGTTGATGCCGTGGTTGATGCAGGGGCTGTAGGCGATGATGAGGGAGGGGCCGTTGTAGGCTTCCGCCTCGTTGAAGGCCTTGAGCACCTGGTTGTAGTCGGCGGACATGGACACATGGGCGACATACACATAGCCGTAGCTCATGGCCATCATGCCCAGATTCTTCTTGCGGGTGCGCTTGCCGGCCGCGGCAAACTTGGCCACGGAGCCGGTGGGCGTGGACTTGCTGGCCTGGCCGCCGGTGTTGGAATAGACCTCGGTGTCCAGCACCAGGATGTTGACATCCTGGTTTTGCGCCAGCACGTGGTCCAGTCCGCCGTAGCCGATGTCATAGGCCCAGCCGTCGCCGCCGAAGATCCAGATAGACTTCTTGGTAAGCAGGTCAGCGCCCTTGAGCACCTCGCGCGCACCGGCGCAGGCCTCGCAGGGGCATTCCGGCTTGCCCTTGGCTATCCAGTCGGCTTCCCATTCGGTTCCGGTCATGTCCAGGCCGCGTTCACAGGCTGCCTTGAGCTTCTCGCCGGCTTCCTTGGACACCTTGGCGTCGTGCATGCCGGCCAGCCACTCGCTGCCGGCTTCCTTGATGGCCGCGTCGCAGTACTCCACAGCGATCAGCTTCTCAACCACATCGGCCAGGCGGGCGCGGCGCTGGTTATAGGCCAGGTTGATGCCGAAGCCGAACTCGGCATTGTCCTCAAACAGGCTGTTGGCCCAGGCGGGACCTTGGCCCTTGTCGTTGACAGCGTAGGGAACAGTGGGGCTGGAACCGCCATAAATGGAGGAGCAGCCTGTGGCATTGGCGATGATCATGCGGTCGCCGAACAGCTGGGTGACCAGCTTGATATAGGGGGTCTCGCCGCAGCCGGCGCAGGCGCCGGAGAACTCAAACAGCGGCTTCTTGAACTGGCTGCCCTTGACGGTGTTGAGATTGTGGTCGAGGGGCAGCTCAGGCTGCTTGATAGCAAACTCCCAGTTGGCTTCCTGGCCGCGCTGGCTGTCCAGCGGCTTCATCTCCAGCGCCTTGGTCTTGGAGGGGCAGACCTCAAAGCAATTGCCGCAGCCGGTGCAATCCAGCGGGCTGACCTGAATGCGGAACTCATGGCCGGCATACTCCTTGCCCAGGGCTTTCTTGGTCTCAAAGCCTTCGGGCTTCTCAGTGCCCTCAGGCAGCAGGAAGGGGCGGATGGCCGCGTGCGGGCAGACCATGGAGCACCGGTTGCACTGGATGCAGTGCTCAATCTGCCACTCGGGCACTTTCACGGCGACGCCGCGCTTCTCATACTGGGTGGTCGCGGTGGGCACCACGCCGGCAGGGTCAAAGGCGGACACGGGCAGGCTGTCGCCGGCCTGGTTGATGATGGGCTTGGCCACCTTGTTGAAGTATTCGGTGGCTTCCACATGCACGGGCTCCGCGCCGGTGGTGGCGTTCGCCCACTCAGCGGGCACCTTGACCTCCCTGAGCTCGGATGCGGCGGCATCGATTACGGCCCAGTTGGCCTTGACCACCTTGTCGCCCCTGCGGCCATAGGTCTTCTTGGCGTACTCCTTCATGTACCTCTCGGCCTGGTCATAGGGAATGATGTTGGCCAGCTTGAAGAAGGCGGCCTGCATGATGGTGTTGATGCGGCTGCCCATGCCGTTTTTGGCAGCCAGGGTGATGGCGTCGATCACATACAGCTTGGCCTTTTTCTGGGCCAGCTCACGCTTCATGGCGGCGGGCAGGCGCTCGTCCAGCTCCTGGCCTTCCCAGGGGCAGTTGAGCAGGAAGGTGCCGCCCTTCTTCAGCGCGCCCACCATGTCATACTGGGTGACATAGGCGGGGTTGTGGCAGGCGACAAAGTTGGCGTCGTCAATCTGGTAGGTGCTTTGGATGGGCTGCTTCCCAAAGCGCAGGTGGCTGACCGTCAGGCCGCCGGACTTTTTGGAGTCATAGGCAAAATACGCCTGCACGTTGAGCTTGGTATGGTCGCCGATGATTTTGATGGAGTTTTTGTTGGCGCCGACGGTGCCGTCAGAGCCCAGGCCATAGAACTTGCAGGCCACGGTGCCCTCGGGCGCGGCGTTGAACTGGCGGCCCAGGGGCAGGGAGCTGTTGGTCACATCGTCCACAATGCCCACGGTGAAGTGGTTCTTGGGGCGGACCTTGTCCAGGTTGTCAAAGACGGCCTTGACCATGGTGGGGGTGAATTCCTTGCTGGACAGGCCGTAGCGTCCGCCAAAGACCTCAATGTCGCCGCGGCCGGCTTCCGCCAGCGCGGTGCGCACATCGGTATAGAGCGGGTCGCCCAGGGCGCCGGGCTCCTTGGTGCGGTCCATGACCGCCAGCTTCTTGACCGTCCCGGGCAGGGCCTTGAGGAAACGGTCAGCCGCAAAGGGACGGTAGAGGCGTACCTTGAGGACGCCGTACTTCTTGCCCCTGGCGTTCAGCGCTGTGACTGTCTCATGGGCGGCTTCAGCGCCGGAGCCCATGATGACGATGACATGCTCGGCATCCGGGGCGCCGACATAGTCAAACAGCTTGTAGCCGCGTCCGGTCAGCTTCTTGACCTGCTTCATGCACTCTTCCACGATGCCGGGAACAGCCAGGTAGTAGGGGTTGGCCGCCTCGCGGTTTTGGAAGAAGACATCAGGGTTCTGCGCGGTGCCGGACTGGTGGGGCTTCTCAGGGTTGAGCGCGCGGGCGCGGAAGGCGTCCACCTTCTCCCAGTCCACCAGCTTGGCGATGTCCTCGTAGGCGATCTCCTCAATCTTCTGTATCTCATGGCTGGTGCGGAAGCCGTCAAAGAAGTGCAGGAAAGGCACGGAGGACTTGATGGTGGCCAGGTGGCTCACCAGCGCCAGGTCCTCGGCTTCCTGGACAGAGCCGGAGGCCAGCATGGCAAAGCCGGTCTGGCGGCAGGCCATGACGTCGGAATGATCGCCGAAGATGGACAGCGCATGGGTGGCCAGGGTGCGCGCGGACACATGGAACACGGTGGGCAGCAGCTCGCCGGCGATCTTGTACATATTGGGAATCATCAGCAGCAGGCCCTGCGAGGCTGTGTAGGTGGTTGTCATGGCACCGGCCGCCAGGGAGCCGTGCACGGCACCGGCCGCGCCGCCCTCTGATTGCATCTCCGCCACATTGACCGTCTGGCCAAACAGGTTCTTCCTGCCCTGGGCAGACCATTCATCCACATATTCCGCCATGTTGCTCGACGGCGTGATCGGATAGATAGCCGCGACGTCCGAAAAAGCATAAGCGATGTGGCTGACAGCTCCGTTGCCGTCAACGGTGAACATTTTTTTTGCCATGTTTCCCTCCTGATTTGATGATCATTTTTAATATCCGGGGATTTGCCCCGATTTATGACATGTAAGTATAGCGATAAAACGCTCGGAATGTCAAGAAAACCAAGGCAGGCATCAACAGGGCTTTTCCCTTGATTTATATGGGTTTTTGAGATTTCATGTTTGGAAAGGACGAAATTTCATCAGAATCTGAGCATTTTTTTATTCCGGTTTCAGGGCCTTTGGGCATCAGGGCGCCTGCGGCGGGGGCGGCAGAATAAAACGCACTGCCCGGGGCAGCACCCTCAGCGCGAACGAAGTGCCCGAGATGATCTCGCCGTCCAGGCACAGCGAGGCCGGCGACGGGGTGGCGATGGAGACTTCGCGCGCGCGGCCATAGCGCACGCGGTTTTCAAACATCCTGTTGTCCAGGTGGCGGCCCTTCTTGTAAACGGGCAGCATTTGCGGCAGCTTCAGGCGCGCAAAAGGAAGGATGGCGCAGACATCCAGCAGCCCGTCGTCATTGACCGCCCTGGGCGCGCAGCGGTAGCCGCCGCCGATATACTGCCCCAGGGCGAAGGACGCGGTGAACAGGTCCCCCTGATGAAAGGGCCGTCCATCGGCCGTGATGCTGCAGGAGGTGCGCAGGTGGCTGGTCAACGCGTCCAGCACCCCCAGAAGATAGGCGCGCCTGCCGCCCAGCAGGGGGTGGTGGCGGAAGCGCAGCATGGTGGCCGCCGCCTGCGCCTCCAGCCCCAGGTTGACCACATTGATGGCGACGCGGCCATTGACTGATACCAGGTCGACCGGCACCGCGGGCGCGTCCAGCTGGCGGGCCAGGTCCAAAAAACGCTGCTCGCCGCCATAAAGCCTGGCGTAATCATTGCCGCTGCCGCAGGGCCACACGCCCACCAGGGCCTCCGGGTCGTCCATGGCGCCGCCGGCCACCTCACCCAGGGTGCCGTCCCCGCCACAGGCGATCAGGCGCTTGGGCCCGCGCTCCCGGGCGCAGATTGTCCGCGCCAGGCGCGCGGCGTCCCCGGGAGCGGCGGTTTCCAGCAGTGTATAAGCGCCCGGCAGGGCGTCCAGCTGGACCTGGAGCCGCGCAGCGGCGCTGCGAGCGCCCGCTGCAGGGTTGAAGATCAGAAAGGCTTTGGTGTTCATGCTCAGCGGGATCTCCTTTGACAGGATGTCTTGCGCAAAGCGCCGTGATAAACAACAGGGCGGCGCATCATGCCGGTCGCCATCAGCGTCCGCGCCGCCCGTGTGCCTGCGCCGCCGGACAGTTAACGCGGGCGGTCAGACAGCAGGCTTTGCAACATCTCATCCACCATCATCAGCATCCGCGGCAGGTGAAAGGGTCCCTTGAAGGTGCTGCCCTTGACCGCGGGCTGGGTGGGCAGGCCATCCCGGCGCAGATAGCCATACCATTCCGGATACTCCGGATCCGCAAAACAGGTCCTGCAGTAGTCCATCACCCTGAAGAACCATGTCAGATACTCGGACTTACCGGTATCCCGGTAGGCCATGAGGCTGGCGATGGCGGCCTCATTGTGCGGCCACCACAGCTTCATGTCGTGCTCATAGGCCTCCTGAGGCTTGCCCAGGCAATCGGTGAAATACAGGATGCCGCCATATTCCCTGTCCCAGCCGAGCCGGATGGCATCGCGGAACATGGCCTGAGCCTTCTCATGCATCGCCTTGTCCCCCAGGCGGTTGGCTTCCTCCAAAAGGAACCAGGCGCACTCGATGACATGGCCGGGGTTGACTGTGCGTCCTGCGGTATGCTCAGGGCGGAACTCGCCCTGCGGACCGACCGACTCCAGCGTGCAGCCCAGGTCCGGCTTGTAGTGATAGGTAAAAATGTCATGGACACACTGCCTGGCGCGCGCGTCATACACGTCGGCGCGCTGCGGGTCCGCCCGGCGCAGCACGCTGGTAAGGTTCAGGTAAATCATGGGATCCGCCAGGGCGCGCCCGGTGCGCGTCTGCGCGATGGTCTTGGGCCCCAGGCCCACGGGGTCCTCCATCAGGCCCTGGTTGAGCTGCCAGATCATCTCATACGCCACGCGCGCGCGCTCCAGCTGTTCCGGCTTGCCGGTCAGCAGATAGGCCTCGGCATTGGCCATGGCATAGAAGCCTTCGGAGAAATTATACCGCCGCTGGCGCAGGGGCCGGCCATCCTCCGTGACGGTGAAATACATCCGCCTGCCCTTGTCCCGGTTGACACAAAACGCCTCCAGAAAATTCAGGCAGCTCTCCATCATTTCCAGCGCCTGCGCTTCTTCCCCGTATTGCCTGCACGCCCGGGCATAGGTCCAGGCGCAGCGCCCTTGCATCCATACGCTCTTGTCGGTGGAATAGACCTGCCCCTGACGGTCCAGGCAGGTATAGACCCCGCCGTGCTCACGGTCCCGGCCGTGCGCAGCCCAGAAAGCCAGGCTGCTTCTCAGCTGCTCCCCGACCCAGGCGCGGATGTCCTTCAACCGGGCAACGGTGTTTGCTTCCATCCTTTTATCTCCTCAAAACTGGCGGCCCTGTTGTAATATTTCCCCGAGGCAAAATGCGCCATCATCGCGGCCTCAAAGGCCTCTTCGTTGTTCGCTTCCAGGGCGCGGACGATATTCTCATGCTTGATGATGGTGTCATCAAGGTATTTGAGCTTCTCATCGGTCTTGAAGTTGGCGTCCACATTCCAGATGGCGTCCATCAGGGTCAGCAGGGTCTGATTGTTCACCCGTGAAAAGATGGCCATGTGAAAATCCCGGTCATCCGCGTGGAAGAAGTTGTGATTCTCCCATTGTTTCTTGATCTGTTCCATGATGGAGCGGATATGGGCGATGTCCTGAGGCTGCAACGTGGCAAAGGCCTGGCGCATATAGCCCAGCTCCAGGCGCTTGCGGATTTCCAGCATTTCAGCCACGGCGTTGTCTTCCTCGCCGGCTGCGGCAAAGATGACGTTCTGAAACACGAAATCCAGGCTGAAAGCCTTCAGCGTCGTGCCCCGTCCCGGCTGGGCGGAGACCATGCCCAGCAGCTCCATGGACTTGATGGCCTCGCGCAGCACATTGCGGCTGACCCCCAGCATCTCCACCAGGGCCTGCTCCGTGGGCAGCAGATCGCCCGGCTGCAGGTTGTTCTGCAGGATGTAGGCCCTCACCTGACGAAACACCCGGGAATACAGTTTCTCCCCATTTTTCTTTGCCATATCCGCCTCCTGGATTATACTTGCTTCATCTTAATTGTCCCGGAACCCATTTGTCAATGTAATGTAAATCCGTTCTCCCTTTGTCCTATGTTTGTGTCGTTTTTCAGCTGAATTTTTTGGCTCTGCGGTGTTCCGGCAAATTCCCTTGAGTATTTCTACATCTTGTCCTGTTGACAATGTAGGATGAATTGCTTACAATGATGACAACAAGGCAAGCTGTTTGAGCGGCCGGCAATGACCTGATTGTGGAACACCATCTTTATCTGTGGCATGTCCATGCTGTTCGCCTGCGTGACCGTACCATGGCCGGTGATGCCATCGCCAGGTGACGCTTCGCGGGACGCGCCCTGATCTTCTTGATTTTCGTCATGGCCGGCACAGCCACCCGTCGTTGTGGTTTTCCTGCTGTTCCGGCGTTTCTTTACACGAGGCATTACCATGGGCGCTGTCAAAGACCAGACAGTGCCAAGAAAGAGGCATACGATCATGCAAGACAAACTGACCAAATACAAGGGCATCTTCCCGGCATTCTATGCCTGCTACGACGACGCGGGCGAAATTTCCGGCAGCCGCACCCAGGCGCTGGCGCGCCATCTGCTTGCCCAGGGCGTCCAGGGGCTGTATGTCAACGGCTCCTCCGGCGAATGCATCTACCTGGACGTCCAGGAGCGCATGACGGTGCTGGAAAACGTGATGGAGGCTGTCGGCGGCAAGATGGTCATCATCGCCCATGTGGCCGCCAACAACACGCGGGATTCCAAGACGCTGGCGCGGCACGCGCAGAAGCGGGGCGTGGACGCGATCGCAGCCATCCCCCCCATTTTCTTCCGCCTGCCCGAGCATGCCATCGCCAGGTACTGGAATGACATCAGCTCAGCCGCGCCCAACACTGATTTCATCATCTACAACATCCCCCAGCTGGCCGGCGTCAGCCTGACGATCCCGCTGCTGAATGAGATGCTTAAAAATCCGTGCATGGTGGGCGTCAAAAACTCCTCCATGCCGGTGCAGGACATCCAGATGTTCAACGATGCCGGAAACGGCGCGATCACGGTGTTCAACGGCCCTGACGAGCAGCTGGCCGGCGGCCTGCTGATGGGCGCGAACGGCGGCATCGGCGGCACCTACGCAGCCATGCCCCGCCTGTATGTCAGGCTGTATGAGCTGGTGCAAGACGGCCAGGTGGGCTGCGCCGCCCGGCTGCAAAACGACATCTGCCGTATCATTTATCAGATGTGCGCGGCGCAGGGCAGCATGTACGCCCTGATCAAGGAGCTGCTGCGGCGCCGGGGCATCAACTGCGGCAGCGTGCGCGCGCCGCTGGTGCCGTTGAGCGCACAGGACAAGCATCAGGTGGACGCCTGCGAGAAGATGATCGAGGCCGCGACGAGCGAGTACCTGGCCTGATCGAGCGCATCAAGCAAGCACCGCGGTTCCCGGAGCGGAGCTGCGGTGCTTTTTATACTGATTCCAATCTTTATTGCATCGTCGCGCCGGGTCTTTTATCGCCCTGCTGTGTCAGTCAACCTCAACGTAGCTAAGGCTGCGCCTTCGGTTTCCTTCCTTGCAGGGCAATAAAATCCCCCGCCGCTTTGGATGCAAACAAGCTTTACATCAGCATTAATCACTCTTGATCCTTATTCAGGATGGATTTGAGGAAATCCTCGGGGCTCACGCCGATTTCTTTGAGCGCATCCATCACGCCATCAATCATGCCGCCGGTCTTCTCAGGGGTGGTTTTTGAGGCGGCGGCTTTCTTGGCTGTCGTTTTTTTAGCGGCGCTTGTCTTTTTAGCGGCAGCGCCTGTTGTTTTCCTGGTGGTGCTTGTTGTCTTCTTCGCAGCAGCGCCTGTTGTTGTCTTGGCGACGCTTGTCGTTTTGGCAGCGGTGCTTGTCGTTTTCTTGGCTGCGCTTGTCTTCTTGGCAGCGGTGCTTGTCGTTTTCTTGGCTGCGCTTGTCTTCTTGGCAGCGGTGCTTGTCGTTTTCTTGGCGGCCCGCGCCTTGGCGGCAGCCAGCTTGCGTTTTTCCGACTGCAGCGTCTTCTTTTGCGTGTTCAGCTTCTCGATGCGCGCCTTGAGCTTGTCGATGTTCTCGTTGATGCCGGCGATCTTGGCATCCAGCTGCCGCGCGGTCAGTTTCTTTTCAGACACCTGTTATCCCTCCTCTGTCAACCTGAATGGAGCGTGGTTTATACAGACCATTATACCTTCTTGAAAGCCCATTTCCCGCTTTCAAAGCGCAGGTAGAAGAACACCAGGCGGATGCCGATCTCCGCCAGGCTGACCAGCCAGGTCATCGCCAGGCTCAGGTGGAACACGTTGACCGCCAGCCAGGCCATGACCGGGCGGATGACGGAAACGCACACCACCATCACCCCGGCCACATACAGGTTGTCCCCCGCGCCGCGCAGGGCGCCGGAAAGCACCACAGAGGACATTTGCAGCGGCTGCATCAGGGCCACAATCAGCAGGGTCTCCGCGGCAAACAGAATGACATTGGCCGCGTCCGGCGTGTCCGCGTTGATGAACAGCTGGCCGATCGGATAGCGCACCAATGCGGTAAAGCTGCCCAGCGCCAGGCTCAGCGCCAGCGCGATGCGCTGGGCGGCTTTGCCGTACAGTAGGCTGAGATCGCGACGTTTCCGGCCAAGGTTCTGCCCTACCAGCGAGGTGGCTGCAACCGACAGGCCCTCGGCAAAATTGAAGGTAAGCCCCAGGAACTGCATGGCGATGTTATGCGCGGCAAACATCGTGACGCCCAGGGAGTACATGATGCGCGAATACAGAAAGAAGCCCACGCGCATGCTGGCCTGTTCCACCACGGCATTGCCGCCCACCTTGATGATGGCGCCCAGCGTGTGCGGGTCCGGGCGCCAGTTGTCCCTGAGGGAAATGCGCAAATAACTGTTTGGCGCGTGCATGACCGCCATCAGCGACAGGACCATCCCGACAAACATGCCGATCACGCTAGCCAGCGCCGCGCCGCGGATCTCAAGCCGCGGAAATCCCAGAGAGCCGAAAATGAGCAGATAGTTGAAAAACACGTTGACCAGGTTGGAGATGATGTTGGTCTTCATGGGGATTTTGGTGTCCCCCACGCCGCGCAGCGCGGCGTTGACGCACATGCTCACCGCGTTGATGGGCAGGGCATAGGCCATGATGATAAAATACTCGATGGCGCCGCGCAGCACCGCCGCGTCATCCGCGGTACGGTCATGCCCTCCGGCCAGGCGCATCAGCGGCTCGGCAAACGCGATGGCCAGACCCGCCACCACAACCGACAGCCCGAAGCCCAGCACGATGGCGTTGCGCAGGGTGGCGTTGGCTGCCTCATGACGGCCTTCCCCCTTGCGCCGGGCCACAATGGCCGTGACCCCCACGTTGAGCGCAAAAAAAAGCGCCAGCATCATCATGCGGGGTTGGGCGGGCAGCGCGACCGCTGCCAGGGCGGTTTTCCCCAGCTGCCCCACCATGATGGTGTCCGCCGAGCCAATCAGGCTCATCAGCACCAGCTCGGCGATGGCCGGCAGCGCAATCATGATGACGTCCTTGTAGGCAGTCCGGCTGTCAGGCAGCTCGCCCAGGCGTTGATCCTCCCTGACCAGTGACGAAGAAGCGAACAGACGCCTCATCAGATTTCGCAATCCGGTGACCTCCAGTTTAGATACTTGTCAGTATCATAGCAAAAACACCGGCATCACACAATCAAAGCGCGGTCAAAAACCGCAAAACAGCGATGCCGGCGCCGGGCAGGCGGGGCATCGCGCAAACAAAAGCGGTTTTGTACAAAATCGACCGCCTGCATTGATGCAAAAAGCTCGCCGCATCGTTGCCGCTGTCGCGGCGCAGTGGTAACTGCCAGGATTGTCTGATATGAAGACTGGAATCAGTACAAGGCAATTTTTACGTTGAATTTACGGAAGCGGTATCCAAATTTTAGATGGCTGACTTACCATGAATATGGTCTCTTTATAAAAAACAGAAGAAAAGGAGTTTGCATGTTGATGAAGAGAAATATGAAGACCCTGTTGCTGCTGGCGGCAGCTGCTGTTGTGATGCTGTCTGCCACCGCCCTGGCTGCGGATGGGCGTTTGGAGCTTTTGCCGCGCAACGCAACATGGAAGTATCTGGATGATGGGGTTGACCTGGGTCAATACTGGGCGGAGAAGACAGACCCTTCAGGTTGGAAGGAAGGACCTGCCCCGCTCGGCTTCGGGGATGATGTATCCGAAACGGATCCCACCCTGCCGCTGGCTACCGAGGTAAGCTTTGGCGACAATGAAAACGACAAGCACATGACCACCTATGTGATGACGGAAGCAGAGTTTCCTGCCCTTGAAGGCTTTGCGGGCGTGGAGTTTTACATCCATGTGGATGACGGGGCTGTGGTATACCTCAACGGCAAGGAAATCTTCCGCCGCGGCATTGATGAGGGCATTGAGGTGACCTATACCACCGGCGCCAAGTTCAAGCCCAAGGAAGAAACCTTTGTGATGCCCCTGTCTGACCTGCCTTCCCTTGTCGCCGGGAAGAATATGATCGCCGCAGAAATCCACCAGGACGATGGCGGATCAAGCGATCTTTGGTTTGAATTGGGCATGGTGGCCGTTGATGAAACGGCCCTGGCTCCGGCGATTGACTACACTGCCACCGCCCTCCCGAACCCCGATGTGGAAGTGGGGGAGATCAGCCGCTTTGTCATGACGTACAACGGGGACACCAGCACCCGGATGGGCTTTACCTGGTATACCAGCCAGGCATCCGTGGGGAGCAATGTGGAAGTTATAGCTGTAAAAGAAAACGTTGAACCGGATTTTTCCGCTGCGCAAAAATACACGGGCCGTTTTTACATGTCTACCAGCGCCCCTGAATATCTTCTGCACAAAGCCGTGGCCACAGACCTGACACCGGGAGTTACCTACGCGTTCCGTGTGGGCGATGCGAAACTGGGTTTATGGAGCCAGACAGGTACATTTACCACGGACAACCGGGATGGCGGCTTCACCTTCATCAATTTGGCGGATTCCCAGGCGAAAAATCTGGAGGAAGCGGAACTGTCTGCCAGCACCTTTGGCATCGCCCATGACGCGGTACAAAAAGCGGATTTCATGCTCATCAACGGCGACGTGGTGGACACCGGTCTGAAGGAAGAGCAATGGGGCTGGGTCTTGGACGCGGCGGATGACACCCTCTACAACCTGCCTTTCATGGCGGTAGCCGGCAACCATGATGAGGACAACCAATCCTTCTATGAGCATTTTAATGTGGAGCCGGTAGAAGGTTCTTCCACCAAAACCGGCGTGTATTTCAGCTTTGATTACGAAAACACCCACTTTATCATGCTCAACACCAATGAAGATTCTCCTGAATACGCCAACTTTACCCCCAGGCAGATCGCCTGGCTGAAACAGGACGCTGCCCAGGCGAAGGAGCGGGGCGTGGACTGGCTGATTGCTGTGATGCACAAAGGTCCCTACACCACCTCCAATCACGCGACAGACAGCGACATCATGGATGCAAACGGCGTGCGCACCCTGGTGGCTCCCATCTTCGCGGAAGCGGGCGTCGACCTGGTGCTTCAGGGCCATGACCATATCTACGCGGTCACAAAGCCCATCAATGAAAAGGGCGAAGCCCAGGAGCCGGTGATGGTCGAAATCGCCTATGCGGACCTTGCTGTGAACCATATGGAAAATCCCCAGGGCGTAGTCTATATGATTCCCAACACCGCCGGTCCCAAGGTGTACTATAAAAACAAGGACATCCTGGACCATGACGCGGCGTTTTACGATAAGTTCCTCAACGCTCCGGAAAACAGCGCCGCCAAGTATGCCACTGAAGCGGACACCGACCGTCCTCCGCGAAGCATCATTCAAACCTTTGTGGAAATCAACGTGACCCCGCAGCGCATCACTGCAGTGGTTTATGAGATTGACCGCAACCAGGGCGACACACCCTACGTAATGGACAGCTTCGGGATTGTCAGAAAATAAAAACAACGCAAAGGCGGGAGAGGATGCAGCACAATCTCTCCCGCCGTTTTTTTATCTCATTTCTCAAAAGCGCAAAATCCATAAAATCAAATAGACTTCGTACTTTTGTGATGAAAATCGGCATCCGGGTCAATCCCGCCTGCGGGATCCTCCCCGGGTGATCAGGATCAGCCGCACCAACTGCAGGATGGCGCCAATGGCCGCGGCCACATAGGTCATGGCGGCCGCGTTGAGCACTTTGCGCACCCCCTGTTCCTCCTCCTGGCTGGTGATGATGCCGGAGGCCTGCAGCATGGCCACCGCACGCCTGGAGGCGTTGAACTCCACCGGCAGGGTGATCAGGGAAAACACCACTGTCAAGGAAAACAGCGCGATGCCGGCAGACAGCAGCGGCTGCCAGGACATGATCAGGCCCAGGACAAAGATGGGCATGGACAGCTTGGAACCGATGGACACCGCGGGCACCACCACGGAGCGCAGGCCCAGGGGGGCGTAATCATCCCGCTTTTGCATGGCATGGCCGGCCTCGTGCGCGGCGATCCCCACAGCGGCAATGCTGTCGCTGCCGTACACGCCCTCCGACAGGCTGAGCGTCTCGTTGCGGGGGTCATAATGGTCGACCAATTGTCCGTGTACCAATTGGATGCTCACCGCGTCGTTGCCGCTGTCGCGCAGCATGCGCTGCGCGGCCTCCGCCCCGGTCACGCGCGAAGCGACAGGCACCCTGGAGTATTTGTGATAAACCGCCTTGATGCGGCCCTGGGCAAACAGCGCCAGCAGCAGGGCCGGGAGCAAAAGCAGCGCAGTGGAATCCAGATACATGTCAACCTCCTTGAAACAGATAAAATACACGCATATATATATTATACACAAAAAATACTTCTTTTATACAGGCTGCGCGCCTCACAAACCGATCAGGACGCGCAAGCTCGTGTTTATTGCCGCTCCCGAAACCAGTACAGTTTCTTATCCTTATTTAATTGACAGCCCGCTTGTGCCGTCGCCCTTTGTGGCAACAGGGCTGCTGACGTCTTAGATAAAATGCTTGCGGATGTAGTCGGGCGCCTCGGAGTCATCACAGCTGACCGACAGCACAAACAGAATATGGCGTCTCTCGCTGAGCTCCTCCAGCTGCTTGAAAAACCATTCGGTCTCATTGGGCTTGGCGTGAACCAGCTTGAGGAAAGCGTCGATATACACGGCTGACACGTCAAAGTTTTGCGCCAGCATGCCGCACAGGAAGCCAAAAAACATCTCCGGGCTGACCATGCCGTACTCGCCCGCGTTGACGAAGCGGATCTCATGGCGCAGGTCAAACATGTAACGGTTATCGTCATCAACAAAAACGACATCACCTTTCTGCTCCTTGATGGCGTCATTGGCCAGATCGATGATGCGTTTGGTTTTGCCGCTTCCCTTTCTACCATGAATAACTTGAATCATTGGGCACTTCCTCCCCCTTATGTAATCTGTTTGATTGGATTATACCACATCCTGCGCCGCTGCGCTATCCGCAAGCAAATTCCGGTTTGATCTTCAGTCGGCCTGCAATGCCTGGTCAGCGGACGCCGCGCTGTCCTCAAGCTCCCCCAGGCGCTCCTGCGCCAGGGCCTTCATGCTGATTTTGCGGCTGTGGCGGCGCAGGGGCTCCCTGGTGATTTTCTCCGTCCGGCAAATGCCCTGATAGACGCAAAAGACGCATTCGGCGCGGCCATTGGCGCGCACCAGCGGCGAGCGGATGATCCGCCCCCTGAAGATCTCCCGCGCAAGCTGGGCGGTGCGCTCCTGCGCCAGGTCCATCAGCTCCCTGAGCTGCCCGGCGCTCAGCAGGCGCTGGCGCTGTTTTTCAACCGGCTGACCGTCCTTTTTGAGCAACCTGGTCAGGGTCACCGGCGGCTCGGCCCCGTCCATCAGGCGGATGACCCGGGGCTCCTCCAGCAGGACGCCCTCCAGGCGCAGGGCCTCCTGCCCTTTGCGGATAGCTTGCTCCTCATCTGAAGCTGTGACCAGGGGATCGGCCAGGCGCTGGTAAAACGCGCCGGCAGGCAGGCTGCCCGAGAGCAGGTCCAGCGCGGTGCGCAGGTACAGCATCAGCTGCAGCTGCACCCCGGCCTCCAGATCGCCGCCGGAGGGCGCGTTCCAGCCTGATTTATAGTCAATGACGCGCACCAGGGTCAGTTTGTCATCCAGCACCGTGGTGTCCACGCGGTCGATGGTGCCCCGCAGGCGCAGGATGCCGCCGTCCTCCAGGTGGATCTCCAGGGCGGGCAGGTCCTCGCCCGGGCCAAAGCGCACTTCGCTGCCCCAGGGCGCAAAGCCGGACACCGCGCGGCCCTCGGTCAGCGCCCAGGCCATGCGGCGGCAGATGTTCGTGGCGCTGCGGGCCGCGTGCCGCGCGCGGGCCGTGTCCGCCCAGGGAGCGTCCTCCCAGCCCCGGGTCAGGTCCTCCAGCACGCCGTCCATCGTTTGCTGCGCCTGCTCGCGGTCCATCCCGCGCCAGGACGGGTCATCCTTGACCAGGCGGACAAAACCGTCCATGGCCGCGTGATAGAAGGTGCCAAGGTCGCGGGCTTCCAGCGCCCATTCCTCGCGTTCCACAGGGGACAGGCCGTACGCCACGAAATGGCGGAAGGGGCATCCGGCATAGCTTTCCAGCCGCGAGACGGAGACCACGTCATCCCGGCGGAAGACCCGCGCCGCCCGCGGGGACAGCTCCGGCTGCGGCAGGCCGTCGCCCAGCGCTGCCGCCAGGACGGCGCGCGCCTGTGCCTGCCAGTCAGGCGAGGACAGCAGCCAGGCCCAGGCCTGCCGCCAGGGCAGGTCCAGATCGCCCGCGGCCAGGCGCACAGCCAGCTCGTCCAGCGCCACCTCAGGGGTGGCCGGCAGCGGCTCCCGCAGCGCGCTGAGCACGCCGCCTTCTTCCACCAGTTGGGGAAACATGCGCTTGACGCGGATCAGCTCGATCAGCGGCGCCAGCGCCGTCCCCTGGTCGTCAGACAGCGCGTAACTCAGATGCAGGCGTGACGAGGCTGCCGAAGCCGCCTTCCACCAGTCCAGCTGGCGGATGGCCTCCCGCTCGGGCAGCGGCAGGTTCAGGCGGGTGTTCAGGCCGCCGGCCACCCGCTCACGCTCCCCGTCAGCCAGCAGGCTGTCCTCGCTGACGCTGAGCACGCCGTTGTTCAGCCCAAGGATGTAGACGCTGTGCGGCTCGCGCGCCATGAGCTGGCCCAGCGCGCCGGCCTGGACGCTGTGCTGCAGCGGAGGGACGGCGGACAGCGTGGTCATGGACAGCCCGGCCTCCAGCCATTCGGCAAAGCGTCCCAGGGGGATGCGCTGGGCTCCCAGCAGCTGGTCCATCTGCTCGAACAGGCCCATGAGCTGCTCCCAGACCTGGCGCTCGCGCTGGGCTTCCTCCAAGAGGCCCTGCGCCTGAAGCTGCGCGTCCAGCGCCAAAACGGTCTGCTCCGCCTGGATGTCCTCAAGGAATTGAAGCGCCGCCTGGATTGAGGCGGCCGCGCTGCGCGCCTTGAACAGGCCCTCGCGCATCCTGTCCACCGGCGTGATGGCATGCCGGCGCAGTTCCTCAGCCGCCTGCCGTTCCTCCTCCCGGCCGCGGGTGAAAGCCCGGGTCCACATCCGGCCCCGGATGCCATAAGCGCGGCCATAGTTCTCAAGCTGCCAAGCCTCAGGCCACGTCAGGGGCGAATACGGTGATTTGAGGTAGCTGTACACATCGGCAGGGCGCCAGGCCGCGTTTTGGATGCAGCGCAAAGCGTCCAGCAGGCAGCGCACCAGCGCCTGGGCCAGGACGGGCTGCTTGTCTGCCACAAAATGCGGGATGCCATAATCCCTCAGCACGCCGGGAAGCAGGGCCGCGTAGCTGTCCCGGGCATAGTAGACCGCGATGCCGCGCGGGTCATCCCCGCGGGAGAGCTGGTCATGAATCAGCTGCGCAACCCGGCGGACCTCCTCATGCGGGGTCTTGCCCGCGTACAGCCGCAAACCCTCAGGAAAGCCTTCAAAGGGCATCGGCCGCAGCCGCAAAAGCTGTCTGCGCAGATGCTCCAGCGCGGCCGGGCGCGGCTGCGGCCGCGCTGGCAGGCTGCGCTGCGACCAGGGCAAGCCCAGGGCATCCAGGTCCTCCTGAAGATGTGACACGCTGCGATGGACCGGCCCGAAGGCGCTGCCGTCCGGGTCCGCCTCCCTGTCCGTCACCAGGGTCACCATCAGGCTGTCCGCCTGGCCAGCCAGAACGCAAATCAGGCGAATCAGCGGCGGGGTGAGCAGGTCAAAGCCGTGCACCACCACATCATGGCCGGCAAACAGCCGCCCGGCCTCCAGCCGGCGCAGCATTTCAAAATCCCTGTCCTCACGGTCGGCCAGCTGACCGGCCATGCTTTGCTCATAGGCCTCATACAGCGCCGCCAGATCGCGCAGCTTGCTGTGCTCTTCCTGCTGCGCGTCCAGCCATTGCATAAGGTCCCGCGCGCTCAGCCCGGCCGCCTTGAACTCGCTGATGGCCTCGGCCAGCTTGCGCACAAAGCCGGGACGGCCGCGGGAGGAGCCGTAGTAGCGCAGCTCATCGCGCAGCGACCAGATGGTGCGCGCCAGCGTCATGGCCTGCCCGCGCTCATCGATCATCACCCGCTCGCCCCGGCCCAGACGGTCGAACACCCGGGTGGCCAGACGCGAGGGCGAGAGCACCTGCAGGCGGAAAAAGCCCTTGCTCTCAAGGGCGCCAAACATATCGCGCTCGGCTTGCAGGGTCATTTGATCAGGCACCAGCAGCAGGGATTGCCGTCCCTGATCGTATGAAGCCTTGAGCGTCCGGGCTGCCTGATCCCACAGCGGGCCGGCCAGGCCGGTGATGATTTGAAGCATGGTCATCCTCCAGTCCGCTTCAGTATACCACGCGCTTCCTTAGCGGTGAATGGCGGATAAGGTTTTACTTTTCCGGCGTTTGGGGTACAATCGGGGTGTGGCCCGGCTGGCGGGCCGCCCATACACAAACAACCAAAGGAGCGATTGCCTTGAAACGACTGCTCGCCACTTTGCTGGCCTTGATGATGCTGATGCCGCTGATAGTCCAAAGCGGGGAGACCGCGGACAAAAGCCCGCGCGAGGATTTTATTGACCGCATGATCACGACTGCCAGGACGCAGTTTGAGAAGGCCCGCGGCCGGGCCATGCCCGCGCATTCTTCCGGGGACATCTATGTATGCAAGAACTTCACCGTCTACATGTTCCGCCAAAACCGCGATGACTTCCGCATGGCGGAGTTCCCCGGCGTTCCCCTGGTCATCCCCGACAACCTGCCCGCCAAGGACAGCAAGCCCTATCAATATGGCGCCGCCTGGATTGACATCCCGGCCAGCGAGGGCAACCCGTTTTACGCCGCGGCCACCTTCCGCTACGACGCCAGCCTGAGCAAGGCCGAGAACCGCGAGCTGGCCCGCGCCTTCATGCAGCAGGCCCAAAGGGGCGATTTTTTCCAGATGCGCGCCAACTATTACTATGGCATAGGCGCCCACTCAATGGTCTTCACCGAGGACTACAACGCGCAGGATGACACCGTCACCTGGACGGATTCCAACATGAAGGGCAAGAAGGTGGACGGCAAGCGCTACGGCTATATCCAGTTTGACGCGGTCAAGGAGATCGACTGGTTTGTGGATGCCTTCGCCCGCAAGGGCTACGGCGCGACCATCTACCGCCTCAGGGACGATATCATCTACAAGCCCTGAGGGCGAAAGGTGCGACAAGGCGCTACTGTAACGGAGCGGAAAACCTTGCCAAGCCTTGGGTTTCCATATCAAAACACCTGCTGCGAATACACGGCGGGTGTTGCCATGTTGACAGACAGACCGGCGGCTCAGGCTTCGGCTTGGCCTTCATCCTTCCTGGACAGGAAGCCGAACTGCTTCCTGCGTTCGTAGGGCAGAAAATGCTTGAGCCGCACCACGATGGTGCCGGTGATCCCCCCCATGACCGCGCCCACCACCAGCAGCAGAGCGATATAGGAATAAAGCACCGGATAGCTGTAGACCAGGATGGCCACCAGCAGCTGCCCCACATTGTGCAAGACGCCGCCCACCACGCCCGCGCCCACCGGGCTGACCTCCCTGACTGTAAACACCATCAGGGCCATCCCCAGCATGCTGATGGCGCCGCCGGCCAGGCTGAGGCTGAGGCTGATGGGGTTGAAGCCGCCAAAAAGAATGGAGGAAAGAAAGACCTTGGCCAGCATCAGGGCGACGGATATCGGCGTGCCAAACCAGTACAGGCACAACAGCAGTACGCAGTTGGACAGGCCCAGCTTGATGCCGTAGCCCAGGCCCAGGGAAAGGATCTTTTCCAAATAGCCCAGGATCAGCATGATGGCCACAAACAGGCCGGACAGGGCCAGGTTGCGCGTGCTTATCATGGCGCGCTGTCCTCCATCAGGCGCAGGGCTTCCTCCCTGGGCATCAGCTCCAGGCTGATCTGGTGCGCCAGGCAGACAATCCAGCGCTGGAAGACACGGGTGTCGATATTGCTCAAGGTCATCTCCCCCATGTTCACGCAGTCCTGGTTGGGGCAGTTGGCGCTGTGCATGACCACGCTGTCCTTGTCAATGTAGATGACGTTCTCCCAGCCATTGTCCTGGCGGATGACAATCTGTCCCGGGCCGTTGAGCGGCACCAGGTGGTAGTACTCCTGCCCCTGCCTGATGCGCAGGTAGCTGTTGGCTTCCTCCAGCGGGCCGCCGCTGTCCGGCTCCCGGGCGTTGGTAATGCTCAGCGTAGGAAGGGCTTTGACAGGCGGCGCGGGTTTAATGACCTGCCCCAACAGCAATAAAAGCCCCGCCAGCACTGCCACGGCGCCGATGATCCAGATGTCCCTGCGTTTCACGCGCTGCCCTCCTTGTGTTTGCCCTGGTATCATAAGGGATGCGGCAATGAATGTAAAGAAAAACAAAGAGATGCGGCGAAGGCTTTGACCGCGTTTGCCGCGCCTTGAGAACCCTGGCGGCTTTTCTTGCAAGCGTTGCGGCCGGCTTGTATAATGATGGCGTGATCCATGGCGTGATCCGCAGCCTGCGCCTTCCTTCCCCAGTCACAGCCCTGCGGATTTCAGGAGCGAATCATACCTGCAGCATGCAAGAGATTACAGAAACAAATCCAGTTTCCCAAAACGATATCGTACATAAGGAGCGCCTATGGGTAAATATTTCGGCACCGACGGTTTCCGGGGAGAGGCCAATGTGGACCTCACGGTGGATCACGCGCTGCGCATCGGGCGCTTCCTGGGGCACTACTTCAGCCAGGACAAAAAGGCGCGCATCGTCATCGGCAAGGATACCCGCCTGTCCAGCTATATGTTTGAAGACGCTCTGGCCGCGGGCATCACGGCCTCGGGCGCGGACGCCTACCTGATGCATGTGACCACCACGCCCAGCGTATCCTTCCTGACGCGGGCAGAGCGCTTCGACTGCGGCGTGATGATTTCGGCCTCACACAATACCTATTATGACAACGGCATCAAGCTGCTCAACAGCGCCGGCGAAAAAATGGACGAGGAAGTGATCCGGCAGCTGGAAAGCTACCTGGACGCGGACCCCATGTCCATCCCCTACGCCAGGCGTGACCGCATCGGCAAGACCGTGGACTACTACGGCGGGCGCAACCAGTACATCGGCTACCTAATCTCGCTCTCGCGCCACTCCTTCCAGGGCTACAAGGTGGGCCTGGACTGCGCCAACGGCAGCACCTGGATGATCGCCAAGGCCGTCTTTGACGCGCTGGGCGCGCAGACCTATGTCATCAACAACCAGCCCACCGGCACCAACATCAACCTGAATTCGGGCAGCACCCACATTGAGCACCTTCAGCAGTTTGTCAAGAACAACCGTCTGGATGTAGGCTTTGCCTTTGACGGGGATGCCGACCGCTGCCTGGCGGTGGACGAGAATGGCCGCCTGGTGGATGGCGACGGCATCCTGTACCTGTACGGGCGCTTCATGAAGGAGCGCGGCAACCTGACGGACAACACCATCGTCACCACCATCATGTCCAACTTCGGCCTGTATAAGGCGCTGGATGAGATCGGCATCCAGTACAAGCAGACTGATGTGGGCGACCGTTATGTGTATGAGTGCATGCGCGACAACGGCCACCTGCTGGGCGGCGAGCAATCCGGCCACATCATCTTTAGCAAGTATTCCACCACGGGCGACGGCATGCTCACTGCCATCAAGGTCATGCAGGCAATGATCACAAGGGAGCAGCCGCTGTCCAAGCTGGTGGAGCCCTTTAAGGCCTACCCCCAGATGCTCAAAAGCGTGCGCGTGAGCGACAAGGACAGGGCGCTCAGCCACCCCCGGGTGCAGGAAGCCATCCGGGCCGCCAAGGAGCTGCTGGGGGGCGATGGCCGCATCCTGGTGCGCAAGTCGGGCACCGAGCCCGTGCTGCGCGTCATGGCCGAGGCGCATACCGCCCAGGCCTGCGGGCGCTGCGTGGAGGACATCATCACAGCGCTGCAGGAAAACAACCTGATCACGGAGGACGAGTAAATGCTGCGCGTAACGGATTTGTATGACCTGTCCCATTCGCTGGCCGGCGAATGGCTGGCCGGCTTTACCTACCCGCATGAGGCGCTGGAGGGGATCGCCGACTGCATCCGCCGCCTGGGCGCGGGCCTGGACCCAAAGGAGTATCACAGCCCCGCGGAAGCGGTCTGGATCCACAAAACCGCCACGGTCGCCCCCTCCGCCGCCATCACAGGGCCCTGTATCATCGGGCCGGGCAGCGAGGTGCGCCACTGCGCCTACATCCGCGGCAGCGCGCTGGTGGGCGCCGAATGCGTGGTGGGCAACTCCACCGAATTGAAAAATGTCATCCTCTTTGACAGGGTGCAGGTGCCTCATTACAACTATGTGGGCGATTCCATCCTAGGCTACCGGGCGCACATGGGCGCGGGTTCCATCACCTCCAACGTCAAATCAGACAGGCAGCCCGTGGTGCTGCGCGACGGGCAGGAGCGGCTGCCCACCCAGCGCAAAAAGATCGGCGCCCTGATCGGCGACCACGTGGAGGTGGGCTGCAACGCGGTGCTCAACCCGGGCACAATCCTGGGCCGCGGCGCCAGCGTCTATCCAACCGCCAGCGTGCGCGGCACGGTGCCCGAGAACCACATCCACAAGCTGGACGGCTCCGTGGTCAAAAGGAGTTAGCCTTTCAGCTCATACTGATGAAAAGCTTGTGCGCATCCAAAGCGGCGGGGTATTTTATTGTCCTGCAAGGAAGGAAACCGATGGCGTAGCCTTCGCTGCGTTGAGGTCGACTGATAACAGCAGGGCGATAAAATCCCCGGCGCGCCGGTGCAATAAAGATTGGAGTCCGTATGAAGCAATATGATTATTTAACGACCAGGTTCAGCAGCCTGCCGGGCACGTAGATGCATTTGACAAGCTGTTTGCCTTCCAGCAGCGGGGCCACCTGCGCGTGGCGGACCAGCTCCTCCCCTGCTTCCCTGCCCAAATCCGAGGGCACCATGATGCGCGCGCGCACCCTGCCGTTGATCTGGACGGCGATTTCCACCGCGTCATCCACCAGGTAGGCCTCATCATAGCTTGGCCAGGCCTGCTCATGGATGTAGCCGCCAAAGCCCTGCGCAAGCCAGATCTCCTCGCAAAGATGGGGCGCGACCGGGGACAGCAGCAGCAGCAGCGCCTTCAAATCGCCCGCGCTCACGCCGCCCTGCTCATAAAAGGCGTTGACCAGGGTCATCATCTGCGCGATGGCGGTGTTGTACTTCATGCGCTCATAGTCCTCGCCCACCTTCTTGATGGACTGGTTGATCAGGACGCGCAGCCCCGGGCTGAAAGCGTCCTCAGGCCCTGAGAGCATCTCCTGCAGCCGCCACACGCGCTCCAGGAAGCGCCGCGCGCCGCGCGCGCCGCTCATGCTCCACGGGATGGCCTGGTCAAAGGCGCCCATGAACATCTCATACACGCGGAAGGCGTCCGCGCCGATCTCGTCGACCAGGTCGTCAGGGTTGATGACATTGCCGCGGGACTTGGACATTTTTTCGCCGTTCTCGCCCAGGATCATGCCGTGGCTGGTGCGCCTGGCGTAGGGCTCGGGCGCCCTGACCAGGCCGATGTCATGCAAAAAGAGATGCCAGAAGCGGCTGTAGAGCAGGTGCAGGGTGGTGTGCTCCATGCCGCCGTTGTACCAGTCCACAGGCATCCAGTAATCCAGCGCCTCCTGCGAGGCAAAGGCCCGGCTGTTGTGCGGGTCGCAATAGCGCAGGAAATACCAGCTGGAACCTGCCCACTGCGGCATGGTATCGGTCTCGCGCCGGGCAGGCCCGCCGCAGCGGGGGCAGGTGGTGTTGACCCAGTCGGTGATGGCCGCCAGCGGGCTCTCGCCCGAATCGGTCGGCTCATAGCTTTCGACATCCGGCAGCAGCAGGGGCAGCTGGTCCTCACCCAGGGGCACCACGCCGCAAACGGGGCAGTGCACCATCGGGATGGGCTCCCCCCAATAGCGCTGGCGGGAAAAGACCCAGTCACGCAGCTTGTAGTTGATCTTGCGCGTGGCCAGGCCGCGCTGCTCCAGCCAGGCGATCATGGCCTCCTGCGCCTGCTTGACCGAGAGGCCGTCAAGAAACCCGGAGTTGACGATCACGCCGTCATCAATCTCGGTATAAGCCTGCTGCGTGACATCGCCGCCGGCCACCACCTCCACAATGGGCAGGGAAAAGGCCTTGGCAAACTCCCAGTCGCGCTCGTCATGCCCGGGCACCGCCATGATAGCGCCGGTGCCATAGCCCATGAGCACATAATCGCTGACCCAGATGGGGATTTCCTTCCCGGTCGCGGGGTTGACGGCCTTCAGACCAATCACCTCCACACCGGTCTTGTCCTTTTGCATCTCAGCGCGCTCAAAATCGCTCTTGGCTGCCGCCTGCTCGCGGTAGGCGCGCAGGTCCCGGATGTTTTCAATCCGCTGGGCAAAGCGCTCGATCACAGGGTGCTCGGGCGAGAGCACCATGTACGTGGCGCCGAACATCGTGTCCGGCCGGGTGGTGAACACGCGCAGCGCCTCCCCGGTGCCCGCGATCGCGAAATCGGCCTCGCAGCCCTCGGAACGGCCGATCCAGTTGCGCTGCTGGGCCTTGACCGGCTCAATAAAGTCCACGGTATCCAGGCCGTCCAGCAGCTTTTGGGCGTAGCGGGTGATGGCTAGCATCCACTGGTTTTTGACCTTGTGGGTCACCTGATGGCCGCAGCGCTCGCACATGCCGGCCACCACCTCCTCGTTGGCGAGGCCGATCTTGCACCGCGGGCACCAGTTGATGGGCATCTCGGCCTTGTAGGCCAGGCCATGCTCATACAGCTTCAGGAAGATCCACTGCGTCCAGCGGTAGTAGGAGGGGTCGGTGGTGTCCACCTCCCGGGAATAGTCGAAAGAAAAGCCCAAACGCTTCAACTGCCTGCGAAAATGGTTGACATTGTCACGGGTGACCTTGGCCGGGTGGACGCTGTTGGCGATGGCATAGTTCTCCGTGGGCAGGCCAAAGGCATCCCAGCCGATCGGATAGAGCACGTTGTAGCCTTCCATGCGGCGCTTGCGGGCGATGATGTCCAGCGCCGTGTTGCTGCGCGGATGGCCCACATGCAATCCCGCGCCGGAGGGATAGGGAAACTCGATCAGGCAGTAGTACTTGGGGCGGCTGGTATCCGGCCGGGCGGCGAAAACCTGATGCTCTTCCCAGAAGGCTTGCCATTTGGGCTCGATACGGGCTGGTTCATACGGCAGATTCGACATAGGGCATCCTCCTTTGCTTACCTGCAAAGTATAGGAGCATGCGGACATTTTGTAAAGCGCAGGCCGGCGGCCAGCGGCGTCCTTGACAGTCAAATCCGGGCTGCCTATACTGATTTCAATCCAGAAAGGGAATGATTATGAAGAAGATCGTATGTTTTCTCCTGGCTGCAACGCTGATGATGGCCGTCGTCCCCGCGCTGGCCCTGGAAGCGCGGGACATCACAGCGGAATGCACGATCACCGTGGCGTCAAAGAGCGGTTTGGCCAAACGGCTGTATGACCGCGACTGGAACAGCTACTGGAGCGGGGATACCGGCGCGAAAACCGTCACCATCAAAAGCAAGGAACCCATGTATGGCCTGTACGTCGGCTGGACGGAAGCGCCCCGCAGCTGGGCGCTGGAGCAAAAGGTGGGCGGCAGCTGGGAAAAGACCGTCTTTGAGCCCGCCCCCTTCCAGCACATGTACTATCCCCTGGAAGGGGTGAAGGAGCTGCGCCTCAAGCCTGAAGGCAAGAGCAAAAAATGGTTTGGCATGGAGGAGATCTTCGTGCTGGGCCAGGGAGAGGTGCCTGCCTGGGTGCAGCAATGGCAGCTGCCCGACAGCAAGTGCGACCTGCTGGTGCTCTTCGCCCATCCGGATGACGAGACCCTGTTTTTCGCCGGCGCCCTGCCGACCTATGCCGGCCAGCTGAAAATGGATGTGGTGGCAGCCGTCTTCTCAGCCGGCGCGCGCTACCGCACCAGCGAGCTGCTCAATTCGCTGTGGACCATGGGGGTGCGCAACTACCCGGTCATCGGCCCCTTCCATGACAAGTATTCCACCAGGCTGGAGAGCGCCTACAAGGAGTTCGGCAAAGCCAAGACCCAGCGCTTCGCCGTGGAGCTGTATCGCAAATACAAGCCGGATGTGGTGGTCTCCCACGATGTCAAGGGCGAATACGGGCACGGCATGCACCGGCTGTGCGCCGATTTGGCCCTGTACGCCTTTGACGCCGCGGCTGACGCCGGCAAATACAAGGAATCCGCCGAGGCCCACGGCACCTGGCAGGTCAGCAAGCTCTACCTGCACCTCTACCCCGAGAACCGCGTCACCATGGACTGGGACCAGCCCCTGTCCGCCTTTGGCGGCAGGACAGGGTTTGAGATGGCCGAGGAAGCGTATACGCACCACCGTTCCCAGCACAAGTATGAGCAGTTCAAGGTGGAGCCGCGGGACAGCGCTTATTCCAGCTATGATTTCGGCCTGGCCAGGACCATGGTGGGCCCGGATGTGCTTGGAAACGACTTTTTTGAGAACCTGGACAGCCGGGTGACAGCTCCCTGAACACAGGCGTACAGGAAAACGGCGCCCCCGCGGCATCGAGCGCGGGGGCTGTTGTTTCCTTCAGGGCATCCTGCTGATGGGAAGCTTTATTGCAGTTTGAACTCCGCCCAGATCTCCTGATACTTGCTCTCGTACTCGCCAAGGTCCTTGATAAATTCGGTCTCGCCCAGGATCTCCGGCGGGATGCGGATGGCGGGGTTGTCCCTCAAATACTCGGGGATGAACTCATAGGCGGTCGCCACCGGGGACAGGTAATACTGCATGGCCGCGGTATTGCCCGCCACCTGGGAATCCAGCAGGAAGTTCAGCAGCACATGCGCGTTGTCCGGGTGCGGCGCGCTGGCTGAAATCACCAGGGAGTCAATGCCAAAGCCCATGCCCTCCTTGGGGTAGACCACCTTCAGGTTGGGCATCTCGTCCATGGCCAGCAGCACAAAGGGCGTGAACATATAGCCCACGGACACCTCGCCGGAAATCAAGTCGTTGTGCGGCGTGTCATAGTTGAAGGAGCGTATGTTGGGGCGCAGCTGCATCAGCTTCTCGCGGGCCTGGGCCAGCTGCCCGTCATCGGTGGTGTTGAAGGAATAGCCCAGGGTCTTGAGCGTGATGCCGATAATGTTGCGCGCGTCGTCAATGATGACCACGCTGTCCTTGAGCGCGGGGTTCCACAGGTCCTCGTAGCCGGTGATCTCGATGTCCACCAGATCGGGGTTGTAGACAATCAGCGGGGTGCCCGCGGTATAGGGCACGGTGTACTCGTTGTTCTCATCGTAGTACTGCCCCAGGAAGGCCGGGTCCAGGTTGGCGTAATTGGGCAGCTTTTCCTTGTCAAGGGGCAGCAGCTTGCCGTCCTTGCGCAGCATGTTGATGGCGTAGTCGCTGGCCAGGATGACGTCGTAATCATTCCCGGTCATCGTCATCTTCAGCAGCATCTCCTCGTTGCTGGCAAAGGTGGTGTAGTTTACACGGATGCCGGTCTGCTCGGTAAAGCGGGCCACAGTGGCGTCATCGATGTAGGTTGCCCAGGAAAAAAAGTTGAGAACCTTTTCCTCCTCGGCGCTTGCCAGGGGCAGGGTCAGGCTGGTCAGCAAGAGAAAAGCCAGCATGACAGACAGCAGTTTTTTCATTTTGTTTTCCTTTCTTGCTCCAATGGTTTGGAGTGTAATATTGATTCAGCGTCCAGCACATCAAAGCCGGACGCGCGGACAAGGCGGTTCATCACCGCCAGGCCCAGTCCGTCCCGGGGCAGCGCCTGCGCGTAGATGCGCTCCACCCCTTCCTCATCCGCCAGGCGCAGCAGGTGAAACAGCCGGTGCGCAGCGCCCCGGGCGTCCCGTCCCAGGCTCGTGAGGCCGGCTGCGCTGTGTCCTTCCAGGACATCGTCCAGCGCCAACACCCAGGTGCGCTCCCCGGAGCCTGCGGACAGCGCCAGCAAGGCCGCGCGGACGGCCTCCGGGCTGCCCTGCACCAGACTCATCCGGGCGCGCGGAGCGTAGTGCTTGTGCCGCATGCCCGGGGAGGGCGCGCTCTCATCCGCCCTCAGGGCACGCATGGCCGATTCGGCCAGCCTGCACTCCCCGGCCACCATGGCGATCATCTCCGGCGTGACCGCGCCCGGGCGCAAAATGACCGGCACGCTGCCCAGCGCGTCCACCACGGTGGATTCCAGCCCGATCGCGCAGGGGCCGCCATCCAGCACCAGGGGGATGAGGCCGCCCAGGTCCTCCAGCACATGTTTGGCGCGCGTGGGGCTGGGCCGGCCGGAGCGATTGGCGCTGGGCGCCGCCAGGGGGAAGCCGCAGCGGGCGATCAGCGCCTGGGCTGTCGGATGATCAGGCGCGCGCAGCGCCAGTGTGGACAGCCCGGCGCTGGTCCGGGCGGGCACGGAAGGCTTGCGGCCGACGATCAATGTCAGGGGACCGGGCCAGAAAGCCTCCGCCAGCACCTGGGCGAGGGGGTTCCACTCGCCATAGGCGCGCGCCTGCTCAATATCGGTGACATGCGCGATCAGCGGGTTGTCCCCGGGGCGGCCCTTGGCCGCGAACACCGCGGCCACCGCCCCGGCGTCCAGCGCGTTGGCGCCCAGGCCATAGACCGTCTCCGTGGGAAAGGCCACCAGGCCGCCGGACGCCAGAATCCCCGCCGCTTTGATTATACCCTGTTCGTCAGCGGGCAGGCAGACTGTGTCCATCCAGTCACTCATTCTCACAGGCCCTCCCGCGCATCCTGTCCACAGCGGATACGCGGCTGATGGTCATTTTCCGCGAAGATCCGCGTTGCATTTTATACCACAAAAAAACAAGAGACGGCAGGCAAGCCTGAACCGCTCCCAGGGGATAGCCCAAAGTGCCGCTGTCAACCATTTTCTCACCCGCTATGTACAGCAGGTCGGTTCCCTGCAACGACAGTCAGCCTTCCCCGATCGCGTAGGCGGGGGCCTGGCCTCAGGCCGCTGACCCGGGTACCATCAGGTAAGATGTGGGTAAAAACAGTCAACTGGCGCACACTTCAGGTGGTTATCCCTGCGTACCCATCATAGGGGCCCCGGACGGATTTGTCAAGCAGCGCTTAACGTTGGTTTGAACGCGTTGGTTTGAACGCAAACTTGTTGTTTGATGCATAGACTTAAACATCAGTGTGATCAGTGTGCTTGCCCGGCACGACCTTTTTGTCGTAGAAAAAACCGCAGGCCGGTATGGCATTTCTTTTCAAAGGGCGGTAGACTGTGTGTGATTCCCGGGAACTGCGCCTGACTTTACAGCAATGGCAAAGGCTGAAGCGGCTTTCCCTGCGTCGGGACACGCCGGTGAAAGCCGCTTTGCGCAGACTCGCAAAGACATAAAGGCAAGAAGGAGAAAATAATAAGCATGCTGGGAGCAATCATCGGTGACATCATAGGTTCGATATATGAACGGAACAACATCAAAACAAAGGACTTCCCCCTGTTTGGCAGGAACTGCTCTTTTACCGACGATACCGTCATGACCGTCGCCACCGCGGAAGCCCTCATGAACGGCGGTGAGGAGGATGATTTCATCGATGCCTACAGAAAATGGGGGCGGATGTATCCCCATGCGGGGTACGGGGCTCAGTTTGCTCATTGGATACAGTCAGCCGACCGCCAACCCTATCGCTCCTGGGGCAACGGCTCCGCAATGAGGGTATCCCCCTGCGCATGGAACATGAGCTTCGGGTATTATGACCGTGTGGGATTCTGGCCGGCAAACGCCAGAAACAAGGCAATAATTTCAGCCAGGGTCACGCACAGCCACCCCGAAGGAATCAGGGGCGCCCTGGCGGTAACAGACGCAATCTTTATGTGCCGCATCTTCAACTGGGGCGGCTGGCATACGCTGAAAAATCCCTTTGAGGCACGCACGATTTCCCCTGAGCAAAGAACAAAGCTCAAGCGTTTTATCGAAACTGAACACGGCTACGATTTGAGCAAAACGCTTGATGAAATCCGCCCGGCTTACAGCTTTGACGTAAGCTGCCAAGGCACCGTCCCGCAGGCCATCATCGCTTTTATTGAAAGCACGGATTTTGAAGATGCCATTCGAAACGCCATTTCCCTCGGCGGCGACAGCGATACGCTGGCCGCCATCACGGGCAGCATCGCCGAAGCCGCCTACGGCATTCCCGATGACATCAAAGAAAAGGCCTTTTCATACCTGGATCGACCGCTGATTGACATGTATCACCGGTGGATAGCGTATTTAAAACAAACGCATTTTGGGATAGGGCGCTGATCCTGACGGCATCAGCCGTAACGCACCTTCACAATAAAGGGATTGCCCCAGACATAGTAGCTGACCTGGATCTCCCTCACGGCATGCGCGTCCCTGCGGGTGAGCAGGTAACAGCGCAGCATCACCTGGCGCCCGGGCTGAACGTCAATGGAGCTGTTGACTTCCTGGCGGTCATACTCCTGCTGGGAAAAGCACAGCACATCGCCCGCCAGGGGCACCACCACGGCCTCGAGCATCCGCGCCTCGACAAGGCCGCGGTTGGCAACGGAGATGGTATATTCCAGGATGACATAATCATCCTCCCCGCCCCGGAGCGCCTTGTCATACACCGTGCCGCGCACAGCCCCGCTGTCCAGCTGGCGCTTCAGGCTGGCAAAGCGGGTGCCATGCTCCTCCGGGGGCAGGGCGCGCACGGCCTGGGCTGTCAGCGACAGCCTGGCATTGGCATAGCCCCACAGCGTGACGCCCACCACCAGCGCCATGAGCAGGACACTGAAGACGGCAAGCTTTTTCATCATTGGCCATGCAGCAGGATCTGGTTGATCTTCTGGATCATTTCAGTATCCTTCAGCCTGAACTGGATTTCCACCCGGCGGCTGGCGTCCATATCCTCCGTGCCGTCAGGCCTGATAATGCGGTCGGAATAGCTGCGCCCCTTGGCGGTCAGGATGGATTGCAGCTTGAGGGCCTGCTGGCTGCTCAGCCCGGGCAGCTGCAGCATATAGTTCGCCACGCCCAGCGCGCGGTCCTGGGACAGCCGGAGATTGAACAGGTAACCCCCTCTGGAGTCCGTATGGCCTTCAATGACGATCTCAGCCACATAAGCCTCGTACTCCGGCCGCATCAGCACGCCAAGGTACACGGGCACCAGGCGCGCCAGCTGCTCCCGTCCTTCCGGCAGCAGCACATCCCCGCCGCTTTCAAACAGCAGGCTGCTGTCCAGCATGATATCGCCGGTATCCTTATCGACCTTGATGTTCAGGCTGCTTTGGCTGAAGGCCCGGCTGAGCTCCTGGATGATCTGCGTACGCACGCCCAGCAGGTCGTCGATCTGCTGTTGCTGCTGGCTCATGGCCAGCTGCATGGCATTCAGGGACTGCTCCTGCGCGACGAGCTGCAATTGCAGCAGCGCCTGCTCGTCCTCCTTGGTCTTCAGGGCGGTCTGGGCGGCGTGCAGCTCAGCCTCCTGCTGCTGCAGCTGGATTTGGATGGAGTGCACCTCCTCCTCCTTGCCCATGAGCTCGGCCTGCGCGGTTTGCAGGTCCGCCTCTTTTTTGACCAGGGAAATCTGAACGCGGTCCAGCTCCAGGCGCTGGTTTTCCAGCTCCCTGGTTTTGATGTCCAGCACGGAGAAGTACTGGTAGATGCTGACCATCAGGGCCAGGATAAATACCAAAAGCAGGCTCGAGAGCATGTCCGAAAAGGAGATCCAGTAGCTGCCGCCATCCCCCCTGGAGATCAGGCGCGTGGGCGCCTTGACGGTACGCATCAGGCCCCCTCCGCCATTCGCTCCGCCGCGGCGGTCGCACGCACAAGCGCCTGGGTCATGTCGCTGAGGGCCTGCTGCACACGGGCAAACTGCTTCAGGTCAGGCGCCTCGCCGCCCTTGTTCATGGCGGCGCCCAAATCGCGCACCATGGCGCCGGTCATCTCGCGCATGTTCTCCTCAAACATTCCGATGGTGCGCCCCAGGCCGGCGGCGATGTTCTCCACAAAGCTGGTATAGCTCTCAGACAGCAGCTTGCCGGAGCGGTTCATCTCGTTGGCTACCTCATGCGCGCGGTCGGAAGCGGCATCGGACTGTTTCTCCACCGCTTCCAGCACCCGGCCGGACCAGGCGGCGTACTGCTCCATCATGCGGCCCAGCTCTGCCTGGGCATCCACCAGCGCCTGGTAGCGCTCATTTTGGGTGTTGACACCCTGGTGCATGTCCCTGAGGACGCCCGCGGTCTGCTCCGCCATTTGCGCGGAGGAGGCCTGGGCCCGGGACAGTTCGCCGATGTAGCTGTCAAAGCGGTCCATGACGGTCTTGGTGACCAGGTCGGTCTTCTGAATGCTCTCCAGGATGGTGTCGGCGGCTGCCATGGTGGCGCTGAGGGACTCATGGCTGACAGTCTGCGCCTGATTGATCTGGGAGAGCGTCTTGCCCAACTGCAGGAACTGCCCGCCCAGGGCGGTGTTCATCTGCCCGACAAACTGGTTGACCACATGGTTGAGCCCCTCCACCTGCGCCTGTGTTTCCGAGAGGATGAAATGCTGCATGCTCTGCCCGATCGGCGCGAAGGAGCGCTCCACCGCCTGCCCGATGCCGGACTCCAGCTTCATGCTGATGTCGCCAAAGGCGGCGCTGAGAAAAGCGGCCTGGTCCTCCATATAGCAGGTTTGCCGCACATGCTCATCCAGCGGCCTGCGCATGACCACCTCGGAAAAAGCATGGTTGAAATCATCCATCGCGCCGGTGGCCGCGCCCTGAGCGGAGCGGAAGAAGATGTTGAACAACAGGGAGCCGACCAGGCCGGCGATGGAGGTCCCATAGGCAAAGGTCATGCCGGAGATCATGGTGTGAATAGAGGACACGGTGGCCTGCGCGCTGTCCAGGTTCAAATTGCCCAGGCCGCGCATCAGCCCGATGAAGGTACCCAGGATCCCCAGGCTGGTCAGCACGCCCGGGATCACCTCGGACAGCTGGAAGTGCGCAAAATCACGCAGGACGGTCTGGTCGTTGATGTAATCCTCCACATCACAGGACAGCCCGCGCTGGTCAAGCTGCTCGGCGTTGGCCAGGAAGCGCGCCCACTGCTTTTGCATGGGGCGCCCCAGATACAGGGTGTCCTGCCAATCCGGCCGTCCGGTCTCATTGGGCTTAAAGACCGCCAGGTTGTGAATGCCCCGGCGAAAAGCGCGCGCGGCGCGCCGCAGGGGAAAGACGCATTTGCCCAGCCCCACCAGAAAGGTGACAAGCACCGCGCCGTAGATCATCAGGTCAATCAGGCTGCCGGACAGGGCCTTCATCAGCTCGTTCACATCATCACCGCCTTTGTGAACTGTATTGTAACTTTTATTTATCAAAATTGCAACATTTTGTAATGATTTTGGACAGCGGCCGGACGGGCAGGAGGGTAATACAGACAGGCGAGAGGGTAATACAGCGTCTTGCTTGAACGCGCCGGGCGCATCATGTATACTGTGCTGGACATTAAGGCCTTGGGCCGAAAGGCGGTACGCGGTGGTCAAGTTCTCTGAATTTGTGACAGGATTAAACCTGGAGGTCCTCTCTCCCACCACCCGCACGATGCTTGACATCGATTCGGCGGAGTTCAACCGCCCGGGACTGGAGCTGAGCGGGTATTACGAACATTTCGCGGTGGAACGGCCGCAGATCCTGGGCAATGCCGAGATGGGCTATTTGATGGGCCTGTCAAAGCAGGAGCGTTACAACAAGCTGGCGGCCTTTTTTGAGTATGCCATCCCCTGCGTGGTATTGTGCCGCGGCCACCGCCCGCCGGAGGAGCTGCTTGAGCTCGCCCGGGAAAAGAACATCCCTGTCTTTGGCTCAAAGATGCACACCACCAGCTTTATCGTCAGCGCCATCATGTTCTTAAGCCGCGTCCTGGCCCCGCGCATGACCATGCACGCGGTGCTGGTGGATGTGTACGGCGTAGGCGTGCTGATCACCGGAGAATCCGGTGTGGGCAAAAGCGAGGCCGCTCTGGAATTGATCAAGCGCGGCCATCAGCTGGTGGCCGATGACGTGGTGGACATCTGCCGCGTCAACGAAAACCGCCTGACCGGCGAATCCCCGGAGACCATCCGGTTTTTTATGGAAATCCGGGGCATCGGCATCATTGACATCCGCCAGATGTACGGCATTGGCTCCGTGCTGATGAGCAAATCCATCGACATGGAAATCCACCTGGAGCCGTGGAATGAACAAAAGGAATACGACCGCCTGGGCCTGGAGGAAAACTATACGACCATCATGGATGTGAAGGTGCCAAGCCTGGTGCTGCCGGTCAAGCCCGGCCGCAACCTGGCCATCATCATCGAGGTGGCCGCCCGCAACCTGAGCCTCAAGCGCATGGGGTATTCAGCTGCCCAGGAGCTGGATAAACGCATGAACGAACTGATGGAAAACGAATAAGCGGTTCCGGAGCGCAGCATGATTATTATCGGCATTGATCTGGGCGGGACCATGATCGCGGCAGGCGCCATCGACCTGAAGGGAAACATCCTCGCTGAAGCGTCCACCGCCACCATCGCGCAGCGGGACTACAGGGAGATCGTGCGCGACATGGCCGTCTGCGCGCTCAAGGCGCTGGAGCGGTCCGGGCGCGGCATGGATGAGGTGGAAGCCCTTGGCATCGGCATCCCGGGCATTGCGGACAACACCACCGGCCGGGTGATCTTTTGCACCAACCTGGGCTGGCATGAGATCCCGCTGCGCGAGGAGCTGCAAAAATATATCAGCAAGCCTGTCTTTATCGACAATGACGCCACCGTGGCCGGCCTGGCCGAGAGCGTAGCCGGCGTGAGCGCGGGTGCAGCATCCAGCGTTTTCCTGACCCTGGGCACAGGCGTGGGCGGCGGAATCGTCATCAACGGCAAGCCCTGGACCGGCGCGCACGGCGTGGCCAGCGAGCTGGGGCACCTGACCATGGAAATGGACGGCCTCCCCTGCACCTGCGGCAAACGGGGCTGCGTGGAGCAGTATTGCTCGGCGACCGCGCTCATCCGCATGGGGCGCGAAGCCGTCAGCATGCATCCGGACAGCCTGATCCTTCAGCGGGCGGGCAAGCCGGAAAAGATCAGCGGCAAGATCATCATCGACTGCGCCAAAGAAGGCGATCCGCTTGCAGCGAAGGTCTTTGACCGCTACACTGATTACCTGGCGCTGGCCATCAACAGCATCGTTTCCTTCATGGACCCGGAGGTGATTGTGCTGGGCGGCGGCATCAGCATGGCCGGGCAGTTCCTGCTGGACGCCGTCAATGAAAAAATGCCGCGCTACTTGATGTTTAAAACCATGCCCTATGGCCGGGTGGAGCTGGCTGTTCTGGGCAATGGCGCCGGCATCATCGGCGCAGCCATGCTGTGCATGATATTGAAGGAGGGTAAATCCCTGTGAAACCGACCGAAATCGCATCCTTGTACAAACACACGCCGGAGGATGGCAGCGCCGTTCGGGTGAACGGCTGGGTGCGCACGCTGCGCGGCAGCAAGGCCCATGCCTTTGTTGAGCTCAACGACGGCTCCTCCTTTCGCAACCTGCAGGTGGTGGTGGATGAAAGCCTGCCCAACTTTGAGGAGATCATTAAAGCCACGCTGTACACCTCCCTTGAGGTGACAGGCCGGCTGGTGCATACGCCGCAGATGAAGCAGCCCTTTGAGCTCACGGCCGACAGCGTGACCGTGCTGGGCCTTTCAGCGCCGGACTATCCGCTGCAAAAAAAGCGCCACAGCTTTGAGTACCTGCGCACGCTCTCCCACCTGCGCCCGCGCACCAACACCTTCTCTGCGGTCTTCCGCATCCGTTCCCTGGCCGCCCTGGCCATCCACAGCTATTTTGCATCAAAGGGCTTTTTCTATGTGCATACGCCCATCATCACCACCTCGGACGCCGAGGGCGCGGGCGAGATGTTCCGGGTGACCACCCTCGACCTGGATGATCTGCCCAAAACCAAGGAGGGCAGCGTGGATTTTTCCAAGGATTTCTTTGGAAAATCAGCGCAGCTGACCGTCTCCGGGCAGCTGCAGGCCGAGGCCTATGCCCTGGCGCTGGGCAAGGTCTACACCTTCGGACCCACCTTCCGCTCGGAGAACAGCAACACGGCCCGTCACGCGGCCGAGTTTTGGATGATCGAGCCGGAAATCGCCTTCGCCGACCTCAATGACAACATGGACCTGGCCGAGGACATGGTGCGCAGCGTGATCGCCACCGTCATGGAGCAGGCGGAGGACGAGCTGCGCTTCCTCAACCAGTTTGTGGACAAGGAGCTGCTGGCCAGGCTGGAGCTGGTAAAAAACAGCGAGTTCAGCCGCGTCACCTATACCGAAGCCATCGAGATCCTCAAGGCCTCCGGCAGGCAGTTTGAGTACCCGGTCAGCTGGGGCATGGACCTTCAGACCGAGCACGAGCGCTACCTGGCCGAGGAGCACTTCAAGCGCCCGGTCTTTGTGAGCGATTATCCCAAGGACATCAAGGCCTTCTATATGCGCGCCAACGAGGACGGCAAAACCGTCGCCGCCATGGACCTGATGGTGCCCGGCGTGGGCGAGATGATCGGCGGCAGCCAGCGCGAGGAACGCTATGAACAATTGTTGAAGCGCGTCCGTGAGATGGGCCTAGCGGAGGAGGAATACGCCTGGTACCTGGACCTGCGCCGCTTCGGCACCGCCAAGCACGCCGGCTTCGGCCTGGGCTTTGAGCGCTTTGTCATGTACCTGACAGGCATCACCAACATCCGCGATGTGCTCCCCTTCCCCCGCACCGTGGGCCACGCGGAGTTTTAGGGAGGGGGAAAGCTGGGAACCTTGGAAACTTTCTTGAAAGAAAGTTTCCAAACCTTCAAAGAACTTTAATAAGAACCGTTATAAAAGCCATTGCGACCGGTCAACGGCTTTTGTAATTGAAGTCCTATTCCTGTTAAGGTTCTTTTTGCTTCTTTTTCTTTCAAGAAAAAGAAGCGTCCCCTCGTCTACGTCCTGTAACCCCTGGGATTGTTCCTCTGCCAGTTCCAGGCATCGCGGCACATGTCCTCAATGCCCAGCTCGGCCTGCCAGCCCAGCAGCTTCCCGGCCTTTTGCGGGTCCGCGTAGACGGCGGCAAGGTCGCCGGGGCGGCGCGGGCCGATGGTGTAGGGCACCTTGACCTGGTTGACCGTTTCAAAGGCGCGCAGGATCTCAAGCACGGAGTAGCCCCGGCCGGTGCCCAGGTTGATGGCCTCGCAGCCGCGGTTGCGCTTGGCGTATTCCAGGGCTTTCAGGTGGCCGCGCGCCAGGTCCACCACATGGATATAGTCGCGCACGCCGGTACCGTCAGGGGTGTCATAGTCATTCCCATGCACCGTCAGCCTCGCATGCCGGCCCAGCGCGGTCTGGGTGATGTAGGGCAGGAGGTTGTTGGGAATGCCGGCCGGGTCCTCGCCGATGCGGCCGCTTGGGTGCGCGCCGATGGGGTTGAAGTAGCGCAGCAGCACCACGGAAAAGGCGGGCTCCGCCACGCACAGGTCACGCAGGATCTGCTCACACATAAGCTTGGTCCAGCCGTAGGGATTGGTGCAGCCCAGGGCATCCCCCTCCGCCAGGGGCATCCGGTTGTCCTGCGCGTACACGGTGGCGGAGGAAGAAAAGATGAAGTTGCGCACATGATGACGCTTCATGCAGCCGGCCAGCGCCAGCGTGCTGCCCAGGTTATTGGCATAGTAGGCCAGCGGCATGCCCACGGACTCCCCCACGGCCTTGAGCCCGGCGAAGTGGATCACGCTGTTGATGGCGTGCGCGCCAAAGACCTTATCAAGGCGGTCCTGGTCGCACACGTCAAAATTATAAAAGGCCAGGGCCTTGCCCGAGAGCGCCTCCACGCGGCGCAGCGCCTCCAGGTCGGAGTTGCGCAGGTCGTCCACCACCACCACGTCATAACCGTTTTCCATGAGCTCCAGGCAGGTATGCGAGCCGATGTAGCCCGCGCCGCCGGTGACAAGAATCTCCATCCCCTGTCCTCCTGTTCGGTCTGTGCACATAAAAAAACCCGCGCCGGAAACCGGCACGGGCCTATTATATGGCTATTTGGCGTTTTTGACCATCCCCCAGTAGGTGTCGTAGAGCACCTTGACATCGTTGTTGTCATGGAAGAACTCGCAATTGCCGATGGTCTCCCGGCACGGATTCAAGGTGGGGTTGCCGGTGTATTCCTCGCCCATCAGCTCGATCGCGCCGGCGTTGGGGGAGGAATATTCGATATATTCGGCATTCATCTGCGCGATGTCGGGCCGGGACATGAAGTTAATGAAGATGTGGGCGTTCTCCGGGTTGGGCGCGCTCCTGGGAATGACCATGCTGTCCACCCAGACGTTGCTGCCCTCTTTAGGCACCACATAGGCCAGGTCCTCATTCAAGTTGATGGCATACTGGGCGTCGCCCGACCAGACCACGGCCAGGGCGGCCTCGCCGGCCACCATCTTGTCCTTGGTCTCATCCACCTGGTAGGCCTTGACGATGCCCTTTTGCTTTTGCTCGATCAGCAGGTTGGCCGCGGCCTGGATTTCAGCAGGGTTCTTGGAGTTGACGGAATATCCCAGGTACTTGAGCGCCACGCCCAGGGCATCGCGCGGGGAATCCAGCATGAAGACCTCGCCCTTGTACTGCTCATCAAACAGCGCGCCCCAGGAATCGATGGGAGCGGACACCCTGGTGGTGTCATAGAGGATGCCCACCGTGCCCCACATGTAGGGGACGGAATACACCTGGCCGGGGTCATAGTCGGGATTCCGCAGCCAGTCCAGAATCTGGACGGCATTGGGCACCCTGGCATAATCAATGGGCTGGAGCAGGTCCTCCGCCATCATGCGCTCAATGGCGTAGTCGGAGGGAAACACCACGTCAAAGGCGCCCGGGCTGGTGCGCACCTGCACCAGCATGTCCTCATTGAGGGTAAAGCGCATGTAGTTGACCTTGATGCCGGTCTCCTGCTCAAACAGCTCCAGGACCTCCTCGGAGATATAGTCTTCCCAGTTGAAGACATTGACCGTGCCTTGCGCCTGCGCGCCGACAAGGGAGAAGGCAAGCAGGGCAATCAGAACCAGGGACAGCAGCTTTTTCATGGGGTTTTCTCCTTTACTTTGTTTCCTTCACCAGGTTGGCGCGACGGTTGACCGCCAGCAGCAACACCAGCAGGGCGACAAACATCAGCGCGCTCAGCGCGTTCATCGTGGGTTTGATGCCCTTGCGGGCCTCGGAATAGATCAGCGTGGACAGGTTTTGCACCAGCGGGCTGGTGGTGAAGTAGCTGATGGTAAAATCATCCAGGGACAGGGTGAAGGACAGCAGCGCGCCGGTGATGACGCCCGGCATGACCGAGGGCAGGATGACATGGCGCAGGGCGTAGCCCGGCGTCGCGCCCAGGTCCAGCGCGGCCTCATAGCTGAACTTATTCATCTGCTTCAATTTGGGCATGACCGACAGGATCACATAGGGGATGTTGAAGGTGATGTGCGCCAGCAGCATGCTGAAGTAGCCGCGGGGAATCCTGGTGAAAATGTACAGCAGCATCAGCGAGATGCCGGTGACGATGTCGGGCATGGTCATGGGGATGTTGGTCAGCGTCATCATGATGCCCTGGGGACGCTTTTGCATGGCGTGGATGCCAATGGCGGCCAGCGTGCCCAGGATGGTGGCAAACAGCGCCGCCAGCAGCGCGATGGTGACGGTGATATAAAAGGCGTTCATGATGGAGGCGCTGTTGAACAGGTCAATGTACCACTTCAGCGAAAAGCCCTGCCACTTGGCGCGGCTGACGCCGGCGTTGAAGGACTGGACGATCAGCACGAGGATGGGCACATACAAAAACAGCAGCATCAGGGCCAGGTACCCGCGCTTGAACATCCTGCTCATATCATGGTCCCCCCTTCCCCCTCCGGGTCAAACTTCCTCAGCGTCGTCAGGCTGAGCAAAATCAGCACCATCATAATCAGGCTCAGCGCGCTGCCCACATTCCAGTTGTCCGCGCTCAGGAAGGTGCGCTCGATCAGGTCGCCGAACATCTCGGTGTTGCCGCCGCCCAATACGCGCGGGATAAAGAAGGTGGTCACGGAGGGCATGAACACCATGGTAATGCCAGAAATGACCCCCGGCAGGGACAGCGGCAGGGTCACCTTGAAAAAGGTCAGCGCGGCGTTGGCGCCCAGGTCCATCGCGGCCTCGGACAGCTTGGGATCCTGCTTGGAGAGCGCGTTGTAAATCGGGAAGACCATAAAGGGCAGGTAGTTGTAGACCATGCCCAGCAGCACCGCCCGGGAATTGTACATCAATTGCATCCGGGGCAGGCCCAGGGCGCCAAGCAGGGTGTTGATCAGGCCGTTGTCCTCCAGCAGGCTCATCCAGGCGATGGTGCGCAGCAGAAAGTTCATCCACATGGGGATGATGAACAACACGACCAGGGTGCTGCCCAGCTTGAAGTTGCGGTCGGCCATGAACAGCGCCGCCGGGTAGCCCATCGCCAGGCAGATGAGCGTGCACAGGAAAGCCATCCACAGGGAGTAAATCAGGGTGTCCATATTGACATTGCCCCGGGCGATGCCCAGGTCAGCGGGATCAAAGCCCATGTCCAGCATCTGCTTGCGCATCTCGAAGTTGCTGTCCCAAAAGGTGCGGAAGTTGTCCAGCGTGAAGGCGCCGGAACGGTCGGTAAAGGCGTAATACCCGATCAGCAGCAGCGGGATCAGCGTGAACACCACAATCCACAGGCCGTAGGGAAAGGCGAACAGCGTGCGGCGGATGCCGCGGTTGCGCCTGATGGACAGCGCTATCATGCCGGCAAACGCCGCCAGCCCCAGCAGCATCAGCCAGACCGCCCAGGGCGGGAAGGCCATCGCGCTCATGCGGTCTCCTCCTCGGATTGCGTTGCCTCCTCGAATTGCGTCTCCTCCTTCGGCATGGGCTTCATGATGTGAATATTGAAGGGAATTACATCCAGCCCCACGGTGGAGCCCTCCGGCTGCATCACGGTGGAATGCACCTTGAAGCGCATCGCGCCGGAATCGATGATCATCTCATAATGGACGCCCTTGAACAGCACGCTGCGCACGATGCCTTTGAGCCGGCCCTCGTCCTCAGGCACAATCTGCAGGTCCTCCGGGCGTATCAGCACATCCACCGGGGCATTGCTGCCAAAGCCCTTGTCCACGCAGGGAAAGTCCGCGCCGCAGAAATTGACCAGGCAGTCGTGCACCATCTCGCCTCGGATGATGTTGCTCTGACCGATGAAGTTGGCGACAAAGGCGCTCTTGGGCTCGTCATACACGTCCTTGGGCGTGCCGATCTGCTGGATGTAGCCGTCCTTCATGACCACGATGATGTCCGACATCGTCAGCGCCTCTTCCTGGTCGTGGGTCACATAGATAAACGTGATGCCCAGCATTTGCTGCATGCGCTTCAATTCAAGCTGCATCTCCTGGCGCAGCTTGAGGTCCAGCGCGCCCAGAGGCTCGTCCAGCAGGAGCACCTCGGGCTCGTTGACCAGGGCGCGGGCAATGGCGATGCGCTGCTGCTGCCCGCCGGACAGGCTTTCCACGCTGCGCTTGCCGTAGGAGCGCAGGTTGACCAGGGCCAGCATCTTCTCAACCTTCCGGCGGATCTCATCCCTGGGGCGCTTGGCCACCTTCAGCCCGAAGGCGATGTTCTCATACACGTTCAGGTGCGGAAACAGCGCGTACTTCTGGAACACGGTGTTGACCTTGCGCTTGTAGGGGGGCAGGTCCGTGATGTCCTGTCCGTCAAACAGCACCCGTCCGGTGGTGGCCCTTTCAAAGCCGCCGATGATGCGCAGGGTGGTGGTCTTGCCGCAGCCGGAGGGCCCCAGCAGGGTAACAAACTCATTTTTGCGGATGTACAGGTTGATGTCCGACAACACCCGCACCCCGTCATATTCCTTGGAGATGTTTTCCAGGTTGATCAGCCGTGGTCTTTCTTGCATCATAGCCTCCGGTGAGGGTCGTACGCAGGGATCAGAAGGTGGGCGGGGTGGACGTCCACAGGAAGCGTGCCTGATGCTTGCCCGGGTTTGTCACATGGTGCGGCGCGTCCGGGTGCAGGCAGAAGCTCTCACCCCGGGAAAGCTGATGGGGCACGTTCCCGGTATAAAGGACGATCTGCCCGGAGAGCACATAGCCGAACTCCTCCCCGTCATGCGCCGGAAACTCCGCCGTGCGGCCGCCCGGCCCCAGGGTGACCAGAATGTGCTCCATGCGGTTCTTCTGGGCATTGGGCACCAGCCACACGATGCTGCCGCGCAGCAGCTCGTCGTCCTCCTTTTCAAACATGTCCGAACGCAAATAGACGATTTTTTCCTGCGGGGCCTCGCTGAAAAACTGCTTCAGCGTGGTGCCCAGGCATTCGATCATGTCCGTCAGCGTAGCGATGGAGGGCGAGGTCAGGTTGTTCTCCACCTGGGAAATAAAGCCCTTGCTCAGCTCGCACCGGTCAGCCAGGTCCTCCTGGGTCAGGTTGCGTGACAGCCGCAGCGCACGCAGGGTAGCGCCAATGTCCATAATATCCTCCGGCCAGTAAGTTTAGCGTTTCTAAACTTTACGGCAAGCAACATTAAACCACCCAACCGGCGGCTTGTCAATATCATTCTTTGGCCTTGTGTAAATTATTTCATGCGGACCGCCCGTTCATCAAGGATCTCAAGGGTTTTTGGGCGTCTTTGAAAAATTGTTCCGGGCTTGCGCCATGCGCCTGGCCAACTGCCGCAATCCTGCAAAAAAGCTTCCCAAACCAGGGAAGCTTATTGATGCGTCAAACGCCCGGCCTGTCCCTACATGCGGAACCAGACATAGCTGGTCGCCAGGTCCAGGTCATACAGGGTCAGCTGATAGCCTTCCAGTTCAAAATAATGATACAGCTCGTTGTTGCTGGTGACGCTCAGGGGCATGGCGGAAGCCGGCACGCCGATGATCGAAACCATGACGCCGCCGTTGGTGGTGGCCTGCAGGTTGTTCTCCTGGATGTACTGCTCGTACCACTGCGGATGAAAGGGGTTGGGCCCGTCATGGATCACCAGGGGATAGCTGAGGTAATCCTTCAGCTCCGGCGCGTTCTCCGCCGTAAAGCCGTAATCGGCCAGGGTGCCGATGTACATCATGATATGGCGCGCGCGGATCTTGGCCACCAGGAAATCGCCCACGCGCAGGTGCTCGTGCAGTTCTTCGGCAGGCAAATCCTTGATGGGCAGATGGTTCTTGGCATACTTGACGTAGTGTAAAATCATGGAGGACAGCTTGTCATGCTTGGGCTTGCCCGCCTCGCTGTTGATCCACTGGGTAAAGCCGGAGCAGTCAAAGCCGTACACATACTGTTGGTTGGTCCGGTAATACCTGGTAGTCTCCATCGGCTTGCGCAGGGTCATCAGGTATTTGGTATCCTTGCCGCCAAAGAAATACGGCAGGCCGTACTTGTAGCGCGCCTGAATGTGAGCGCCGGTCAGCTCATTGTAGCGCTCAAGGAAGATATTGCCTTCCTCGATCATGGAAAAAGCCGCGTCCAATTCCGGCAGGCGCTCCACCCGGGCAGACGCTGACAAGGACCCGGCCAACAGGCCCAGGGCAAGCAGCATGAGCATCGCTCTTTTCATCGTAACAGAACCTTTCTCAAATGTGAGTATGCTTTACGGCACAATCAGGTCGATGCCGGTCGGTGTCAGGGAATACCTGCTCTTTGAGTCGCCGTGTCCCAGCTGCCCGAACTTGCTGATGCCGGCGGACAGCAGAGAGCCATCGCCGGTCATGGCCACCACAAACAGGCTGCCGCCCATCACCAGCACCACATCGCTGTCCCAGGCCTTGCCCGGCAGCACCCCCTGGGACGCTGCAGAACGGTAGCCATGCCCCAGCTGCCCATAGCTGTTGTTGCCCCAGGACCAAAGGGCGCCTCCCTCCAAGATGGCATAGGTCTGCGAGCTGTAGGCAGCCACGGAGACCACCTTGCCGGGCAGATCCACGCTGGCGGGCTGAGTGGTCAGGGCGCCGCCGGTGTCATAGCCCAGCTGGTGCATGTCGTTGCGGCCCCAGGTCCACAGCACGCCCTGCGTATCCAGCAACACAACGCTGGCGCCGCAGGCGTCAAGCGCCGCGATGTCAATGCTTCCGTAATCGACCTTGACCGGGCTTGTAAAGTCCGTCTTGCGCTCCGGCGAGAGCTGGCGGAACTCGTTGTCGCCCCAGCCCCAGAGCGTGCCCTGCGCGTCCAGCGCCAGGGAGAACTTGCCGCCGGCCGCGATGCTGACAATGTTTTCCAGCGGCAGCTTGTAGGGGGTAAGGGCGTTTTTGCGGTTCCCGTTGCCCACCTGCCCGCGGTTGTTGCGGCCCCAGGCATAGACCTCGCCCGCCTGAGTAAGCGCCAGCACATGGCCAAAACCGGTTTTGAGGTCCTTCAGGTCAGCCTCCAGGGGCATCAGCACATGGGTCTTATGCGGCGTGCCCTTGACCCCCAGGGACAGGTAGCTGTTGTTGCCCGCGCCCCAGAGGCTGTTGTCCTTCATCCACAGGAAGCTGTAGTCGGAGGCGGGCACAATGTCCAGAATCTGAGCGGTATCCAGTTCCGCCCGGGGGCTTTTGAACTCCCTGACCTCAAAGGACTGGCGCAGGCTGCCGTTGCCCAGCTGGCCGTATTGGTTGTCGCCAAAGACATAGATCTTGCCCCGGTTGTCCCGTGCGTAGGCAAAGCTGCCGCCGACAGCCAGGATCACCGGCTCGCCGGACTGCACGGGGTAGGTCACCGCCGTGGCGGTGGAGCTGAAGGCAAGGGCCAGTGCCAGCAAAAAAATCAATCGTTTCACGCGGGTTTCCTTTCCATCTGTCTCCAGGTCATCAGCGCCAGGGCGCACAGGGTGGCGGCAAAGACCAGGTATATGGCCGGCTTGGGATAATTGGTCTTGTCCAGGGCAAATTCACACCCGATGCACACCCCGATCAGAACCAGGGTGCACAGCCCGCGCAGCGCCAGCCGCGCAGCCGGAACGCCCCGCTTCCTTTGACGCAGGAGCACATAAAGCGTTGTGCCTGAATAAATCAGCATGTACCCGATCTGGGTGACCCGGGCAAAGATAAAGACAAACAGGGCATCCAGGCGCAGGCTTTCAGGGATGATTTGCGGGATGCATAAAAAAATCAGCGCGAACACAGCCCTGAAGCCTTTGCCGGCCAGCCCCCTGCGCCACAGCGCCAGCGCCAGGAAGACGGCCAGCGCCAGCAGGGCGGACAGAAAGCTGACGGACAGCACCCTCTCCCCCATGTCATTCTCCAGGCTGAACGGGAAAATCTGCAGGAAGGGCGCCTCCACGATCTCCCCCTGGCCCTTGCCGCTCAGGGGCTCCAGCAGCCGCGCCAGCACAAACAGCAGCACAGCGGGCGCTGCCGCCTGGTCCAGCAGGCCGGTCATCTGGCTTCGCGTGATTCTGCTCACCAGAAACGCGGCCGCCAGGACGCCTGAGATGACGCCGATCACGCTGAAGCCATGGGGCTCAGGGGTAAAAAAGGCCGACAGGCCATTATATTCGCCCAACTCGTCAAAAAAGATATCATCCCGTCTGTTCAGGGCATAGATCAGGCGCCCCAGGAACAGGGAGAGCAGCACCGCCGTCGCCAGAAAGGCGATGATCCTCACTTTCGCCGTCCCCTCCCGCCGGGCCTGGCGGCAAAACAGGGCCATGCACAGCAGCAGGGCAAGAAAAAGGCCCGCCCAGTATGCTGGCAGGGGAAAAGCCGATCCGGCAAAAAGATACAGCGGCTCAGTCATTGGGCATCAGGGTGGAAAAATAGATGATGTCGCTGAGGAAACGCTCAATCTCCGGGGAGTTGACCTTGGCGTACAGCAGCCCTTCTTTGCCGTCCTTTCTTTGCTGCTTGAACACCAGGGTGGTGCTGTTGCCGCCGTCCAGGTTAAACGCCAGGGAGCTGCCGGTGGGTGAAAACTTCAAGCTGAGCTCCTCCACCAGCCGGGCCAGCTCAGGGATGGTCATGCCCTTGCTGCCCTTGCTCTGGGGGCCGGCCGTGGTCACCAGCAGGTATTCCAACTCGCCCAGCTGGGCGATGGCAGCGCGCTGGGTCTTGTTCTGCGCGCCCACCTCGCCATTGCGGTAATCCGGCGCGATCACGCAGACGCCGTCCTCCACAAGCACCGGACCAAAGCAGAAGACCTGGTACATCTCATCCTGATGCCGGGCATAATACTCCTGGTAATCCTGCTTGGTGCACTGCTTGATGGCTGAAAAATTGCCGGACTTGTCAATGATGAGCACATCCATGTTGCCCCGGGCGATGTTGCGCACCTGGTGAGTCATGCGCATGACCACCTGGCATTTATCGGACTTGGTGTAGTAATCGCCGTTGAGCGCGACAACCGCGTCCACTGCCCTGGCCACCAGGCGTCCCCTGGCGGTCGAGGTGCTCTTGAAGGTCGCCCTGGGCGAGTTCACAAGGCCGGCAGGCGCTGTGCGCAGCTGGGAGATATCGGAAACCCTGACATGGGCATAGGTATAGTCGGTATCAGCCGCGTGGCCTGAAAAAATCTCCACCCGGATGGTATCATCCTCATACAGGGTGTCGGACAGGTAATGCTCATCCCGGGGAGCGGGGCCGCCCTGGAAGGTGTCCAGCGGCAGGGTTAGAAAAGCCTGCTCCGCCCCTGCCCCAAGTGAGCAGGCCAGCAGCAGGCACATCAGGATAAGAGCCATCTGGTGGAATCGACCGCGCATCAGAAACCTCCACATTGTTAAGAATCTCAAGACTTTTTACAGTGTATCAAGCCCGCCTGCATCCGTCAAGGCATCGGCGCCGCCATGGCCCAAGTTGACAGCGCAAGCGGGATATGCGATATTTGCGAAGGACTCCTCACCGGTTTGAGAAGGACAGGTACGATGATGAAGAAACTGATTTTACTTGTTTTGACCGCCCTGCTGGCAAGCCTTGCCCTTTGCGCGGCTGCCGGGGAGCAGGTGATCACCCTGACTGTCCTGGGCGATACGCTGTTTGGCAGCAACGACCCGGTCAGCACCAGGGAATACGCCTTTCAGCGCTATATTGAGCAATACGGCGCGGACTATCCCTACCGTGAGCTGCAGCGCCTGATCGGCAATGATGACATCACCCTGGTCAACCTGGAAAATGTATTCAATGACGATGCCCCGGCGTCCAAAAGCCGCTATGTCTTCAGGGGCCCTGTCAGCTATGCGGCCCTGCTGCCCGCCAACAGCATTGAAGCGGTCAACCTGGCCAACAACCACATTGGCGATTACGGCCAGGAAGGCTATGACAGCACCATCGCCGCCCTGAAGGAACACAATGTCCTCTTCAGCGGCTGCACCGAGCATGGCAACCACTACGCCGTCTGGGAAAAGGACGGTATCAAAATCGGTTTTGTGGGCGTGCTGCCGATGTATTACAAGGACCACGCGAAGGAGGTCAGCGATTGCTTTGACGCCCTGCGCCAAGCCGGCTGCCAGGTCATCGTGGCCTCGGTGCATGCCGGGATGGAATACCGCGCCACCCACGGCGACATGCAGGTGCGCTATGGCCGGATTTTGCGGAGCTTGGGCGCGCACCTGGTCATCGGCCACCATCCCCACGTGCCGCAGGGCGTGGATGTGACCCGGGGCGTCACCCACCTGTATTCCCTGGGCAATGGCGCCTTTGGCGGTAACACGGGCGTGGATGAGAAGCTGCACAACATCACCGGCATCGCAGCCCAGTTCGCCCTGCACTTCAAGGACGGCGTCTACCAAGGCCACCAGATGACCATCTGGCCCATCCACATCAGCGGCACCCAGAGCCACAACAACTACCAGCCGGTGCTGGTCGACGGGGAAGATGCCCGCAAGGTGATGGCCCGCGTTCAGAAGGACTCCAGGATCAAACTCAACCCCTATGTGGACGGCCAGGGCGCCGTGCAGGACTTTGTGCCCTGGCAGCCATAACAGCAGACCCTTTTAGATAAAGCAAAAGCCGCTCCCGGAAGAACGGCTTTTGCTTTGCGTATTGTCAGGAATACGGAGGAATCAATCCTCGTCTTCCTCTTCCTTCTTGGCGGCGTCGACAATCTTCTTGGCGACATCGGCGGGCACTTCCTCGTAGCGCTCAAAGCTCATCGTGAAGGAGCCGCGCGCCTGGGTCATGGAGCGCAGGTCGGTGGCATACTTGAACATCTCGGCCTGGGGCACCTCGGCCACCACCTGCTGCATGCCGTCCACCTGGTTCATGCCCATGATGCGGCCGCGGCGCTTGTTGATATCGCCCATGATGTCGCCCATGTACTCGTCGGGCACCAGCACTTTGACGTGCATGATGGGCTCCAGCAGCGCGGGGCTGGCCTCCTGGCAGCCCTTTCTGTAGGCAATGCGGGCAGCGGTCTTGAAGGCCATTTCAGAGGAGTCCACCGAGTGGTAGGACCCGTCATACAGCTTGGCGCGCAGGCCCACCATGGGGTAGCCCGCCAGCACGCCCTTGACGATGTTCTCGCGCAGGCCCTTTTCCACCGAGGGGATGAAGTTGCGCGGTACCACGCCGCCCACCACAGCGTCCACAAACTCGAACTCGATCGTGGTATCGCCGATCGGGGAGAACTCAATCCACACGTCGCCGAACTGGCCATGGCCGCCGGACTGCTTCTTGTGGCGGCCCTGGGCGGACACGGTCTTGCGGATGGTCTCGCGGTAGGGCACCTTGGGATCCTCCAGCACGGCGGTGGCGCCGAACTTGCTGGCCAGCTTGGAGCGCACCACATCCAGGTGCAGCTCACCCTGGCCGGACAGGAGGGTCTCGGTGGTCTCGGCGTTTTTCACGATCTGGATGGAGGGATCCTCCTCCTGCAGGCGGGCCAGGCCGGTAAAGACCTTGTCCTCCTCACCCTGTTTGCCGGCATAAACGGCCTTGGAGAAGCAGGGCTCCGGGAAATCGATGCCCGGGAAGCGCACAGGGCTGTTCGGATCGCACAGGGTGTCCCCGGTCACGGTGACATTCAGCCTGGACAGGGCGCCGATGTCCCCTGCGTTGAGCACGGGCACATTGGTCTGCTTCTTGCCGCGCATCACAAACAGCCCGCCCGCCTTTTCGGCCTTTTCCTGGCTGGCGTTGTACAGCGCGGTGCCCGGGGTCAGCGTGCCGGAGGTGACCTTGACCAGGGACAGCTTGCCGACAAAAGGATCGGCCACGGTCTTGAACACGAAGGCGGAGAAAGGTTCCCCGTTGTCGCAGGTGCGGTTTTCAGCCTCGCCGGTTTTGGGGTTGACGCCTTCGGCGACACGCCCGGCGGGGGAGTTGAGGTAATCGGCCATCATGTCCAGCAGCTTGGCCACGCCCACGCCGCTCCCGGCGGATACCGCCACCACCGGCACGATCCTGCCGGCCTGCATGCCCTTTCGGAAACCCACCAGGATGTCCTCATGGCTGAGCTCGCCTTCCTCGAAATATTTCATGAGCAGGTCGTCATCCGCCTCGGCGGCTGCCTCGGTGATCTCCTCAATATAATGCGCCACGGCGTCTTCCAGCTCCGCGGGCACCGGCACTTCCTTGAGGGTCTTGCCCGCGCCCTCAAAGGCCTTGTTCTCCAGCAGATTGACTACGCCCTTGAACTTGGCAGCGCTGCCGATGGGCGCGATCAGCGGGACCACGCTGGTGCCGTACCGGTCGCGAAGGCCTTGAAGCACCTTGTCAAAATCGGCATTTTCACGGTCCATCTGGTTGATGATGAACATGCGCGCGCAGCCCTGTTTGGTGGCCGCGTCCCAGGCCTTCTCGGCGCCGACGGACAGGCCGCCCACGGCGGACACGACGATGCCCACGGTGTTGGCCACGCGCATGGGGCCGATGGACTCGCCGATAAAATCGAAGTAGCCCGGCACGTCGATCAGGTTGATCTTGACATTCTTCCACTCCACTGGCGCCATGGCCGCCGAAATGGAAATGCCCCGCTTGGTCTCTTCGGGGTCATAATCGGTGGTGGTGCTGCCATCCTCCACCTTGCCCTGGCGGTCGATATTGCCGGCAGCGAACAGCATTGCCTCCGCCAGGGTGGTCTTGCCCTCGCTGCCATGTCCCATCAAGGCGATGTTCCTGAGATCCTTTGTTAAATATTCAGCCATGTAATACTCCCCCCGGTTTCATTTGCGACCCTTCGCATTATGCTTACAACGGATAATACTTTACCATATCCTCCGGCCTGTGACAAGCCGACGGGCAGGTCAGTTTCCCTGCCCCGGGTTGTAGATAGAAATGGTACTACATCACAAGACCGAACCCAATTTTACCCCTTTGAACCAAAGTAGTATTCAAGATGATCTGACCAATCGGAATCATTTGTTTCTGTTGCTCGTCTCTTCGCCGGGAGCACCGCATTACTCAGTACTTCCGGTGGAAGCGATTTCAGTCTATCGGCAATAATCTCCGTGCCTGGCCAATTCGCATCTTGAAACCATGCCATTAAGTTATTCACTAACAACTTGATGGTGTCATTTGACAAACGCGCTAAGACTACTGCGCAATTCTGCCAGGAATCCTTCTTCCCATAAGGGAGAATAAGTGAGTTCCAATCAAAATCATCAGTGCTTAGTATTTGACTAATTGCTTCATTTTGCACTGAAACCGGCATTTTCCAGCTCAGCTTGTCTACAATGCTGATTGCCATAATCACGGGCCTCCCGAAATTGCAACGGTAAATAGCAAAACGATGAACGCGCGTGGGAATCATGAAGAAGTAAAAAGCAGGTCAGTTTTCTTGTGTCCGAGTTTTTGCATCCTGGCGCGCGGCCAGCTCCTGCACGGCGAAGGAGGCCACGTCAGAGGCATAGCTGCCCGGGCCGAAGCCCGCGTCATAGCCCAGCTCCTTGGCCAGCTCATGGGTGATGCGCGCACCGCCGCACAGCAGCAAAAAACGTCCGCGCAGCCCCTCGGCCTCCAGCAGCTCCACCAGCTCCTCCAGGTTTTTCAGGTGTATGTCCTTCTGGGTGACCGTCTGGCTGACCAGCAGCACATCGGCGTTGACCTCCAGGGCCTTGCGGATCAGCACGGCGTTTGGCACCTGGCTGCCCAGGTTGTAGGCGCGCACGCCCTCATAGCGCTCCAGGCCGTAATGCCCGGCGTAGCCCTTCATGTTCATAATGGCGTCTATGCCCACCGTATGCGCGTCCGTGCCGGTGGAGGCGCCCACAAAGACGATCTCGCGCCCCAGCCGCTCACGGATGAAGGCCTCGACCTGCGCCATGGTCATGGCCTGTGTTTCCACCTGGTGCACCTCCACCTGCTCAGGATTCACCAAAAAGGGGACCATGCCGTACACCACATAAAAGCTGAAGCCCTCGCCCATTTGCTCGCAATGTGCTACCTCGGGGTTGGGCAGGCCCATTTGCCGGGCCAGCTCCTTCGCGTAGGCGATGCCATGGGCGCCGGCATCCATGGGCAGGGTGAAGGACAGCTGCACCTTGCCGTCATTGAGTGTGTCTCCATAGGGCCTGATGCTCATTGAAGCGCCTCCCTGATATGATCCATCGCCGGGTTGCAGTACCCGGGATGCTTTTCCAGCACGCCATCCAGGCCCTTGCCGCTGTCGCGCCGGCGCTTGACATCCGCGAACACGCCCTGCTCCAGCGCGTCAAACAGCGAGCTCGCCGCGATGTTCCGCAGCAGCGCAGCCGCCTGGCGCAACACCGTCTGCGCGCGGGTCTGGATCAGCCCGCCTTCCTTAAAGGAGATCTCGTCCGCGAAATGCCGCAGCGCGGAATGCACCATGCGCGCGTTTTTAATGGCCAGGTGGCGGTCGGACAGGAAGGGGGTATGGATGGCCTCGGTCATCATGGCCAGCAGGTGGATGGATTGCCCGGTCATGGAGGTGGCGGCGTTGAAGAGGGTATCCACCGCCTGGGTCTGGAAGATGTTGCCGGTGGAGTGCTTGGTGGGCGGCATGTACTTCAGCGGCGCTTCCGGGAAGATCTCCCGGGCCATCTGCGCCTGGGCGATCTCCAAAAGGAAGCTGTCCTCCATCTCCGGATTGATCTCAAAGGCATGGCCCAGGCCCATCTGCTTTTCAGGCATGCCGGCCAGCAGCGCGAAACGCTCGTTGATGAACTGGGAAGCCAGCACCGTATGCGCGGCCTCCACGGCATCGGCCGTGGTCAGGTAGTTGTCCTCGCCGGTGTTGATGATGATCCCGGCCAGCGCGTTGAGCGAACGGGAGAAGTACTGGTCCACAAAGGTGCGCTGCATGTTGATATCGCGGAAAATGATGCCGTACATGCTGTCGTTGAGCATCATGTCCAGCCGTTCCAGCGCGCCGATCGCCGCGATCTCGGGCATGCACAGGCCCGAGGCGTAATTGACCAGCTGGATATAGCGGCCGCAGGCCGCCCCCACCTCGTCCAGCGCCTGGCGCATGATGCGGAAGTTTTCCTGGGTGGCCATGGTGCCGCCGAAGCCCTCGGTGGTCGCGCCATAGGGCACATAGTCCAGCAGGGACTGGCCGGTGGAGCGGATGACCGCGATGATGTCCGCCCCGGCTGACACGGCGGAACGGGCCTGCCTGACATCCTCATAGATGTTGCCCGTGGCCACGATCACATAGACCTGGGGTTCCCGGTGGTTTGAGCGCGCCAGCTGCTCCTCGCGATAGCGCCGGTTGCGCGCGATGCGCTCAAAGGAGACGGACAAATATGGCGCCAGGACGCGGGCGGTCCGCTCCCGGTCCGGCAGGGGATGTCCCAGCAGGCCGGCCTGTCCGGCCAGGTAGGCCTCGCAAAATTCCGGCAGCTGAAGCCCGCTGGCCTCAAGGGCGCCGGCCAGGTAGGCGCTAATGCCCAGGGACAGGTCGCCGTCCTTTCGCACCTCCTCCACCATCAGGTTGGGCAGGGGCACCTCAAAGTCATCCACGCCGTTCACGCCCATCAGCCGCAGGGCGGAGCGCTCCACGGACACGGTGGTGTGCCGGTCGATCATGGACTGCACTTCCAGCGCGATGGTGTTGGCGTCTTCGCGGCACTGGGCGATCAGCGCCCGGTCCAGTTTGAGCTTGTCGGTCATCAGTTCACATCCTCCGCGACATTGATCAGGGGCAGGTCGGTCACCGCGCGCATGGCCTGCCTGAAGGCCGCGCTGTCAAACCGGTGGCCGGCGGGTGAATACGGGTTGAGGGCCACGAAGGCCAGGGTCAGGGGACGCAGCACACGGATGTCCCGCCCCAGGCGAAACAGCCGGCCCAGGGCCGCGTCGCTCATGACCAGCGACAGCGCGCTTTGCACGATCAGCCCGAAGGCCTGTTCGCTCCGCCTGGCCACCAGGGCGTCCGCCAGCGCGGTATCCACGGCGCCGGGCAGATAGAGCCAGCAAGCCCCGGCGGGCACCGCGTCCAGCAGCGCCTCCGGCTTGCCCAGGGCGGTGGCGGGCGCCAGCGCCGTATAGCGTCCCTGATGATCCAGCCAGCCGGGATTGGCCTGCGCCGGCAAGGGCTGCCAGGCATCCGGCACGCCGGGCAGGGCGAAGCGGCGCAGCGCCAGGCCGGCCGAAGCGACCACCCTGCTTTGAACCGGGGAGGCGTGCGCGCCCACCACATACACCATGGCCTGGGCCGCCGCGGCATGCGACTGGCGGGAGAAGGCGCCGTCAATGAACACCTTGTCCGCGCCCAGGCGCAGCAGGCTGTCCCGCACCGCGGCCATGCCCTCCACCGTGGAGGGGCCGCCCAGCAGGCAGTTGCCCGGCCGGGTCACGGAAGCGACCAGGATCTCCCCCAGCCCGGTGCGGATGCCGGTGCGCGCGGCCACCCGGGCCCGCGCCTCGCTTTGCGCCAGGCAGTCCTCCGCCGTGGCCAGCAGGCTGCCCGCCGGCAGAAAGACGCGCGGCTTGGGCAGCCTGCTGACCGTGTCAAGCTCCTCCCCGTCCAGGCCAATGGAACTTACCCCCAGCCGGGCCTTCGGATGGGCCGTGATCAGGGCGTTGAGCACGGTGGTCTTGCCGGCGTTTTTGACGTTGCCTGCGATGCACAGGGACTGCCAGGGCGCGCACAGCGCTGTCAGGGTTTGGATGCGCGCTCCCTTCTGCCCAGCCTCTTGGGCTCGATCGCCAGCTTCTGGCCCGACAGCAGCTGGGCCACGCCCTCGCGCGGGGTGGCCTTGCGGCAGGCCTCGCAGCGGCAGACATCGTTGTACTCGTCCGGCTCGGTATAGGTGGTGATGACGCCCTCGTAATTGCGCAGCACGGTGCGCGAGGGCGAGGTGGACAGCACATAGTTGGGCATCACCGGGATCTTGCCGCCGCCGCCGGGCGCGTCCACCACGAAGGTAGGCACGCAGAAGCCCGAGACATGGCCGCGCAGGCCCTCAATGATCTCGATGCCCTTGCTGACCGGCGTGCGGAAATGCTCAATGCCGGTAGACAGGTCGCACTGATAGAGATAGTAGGGCCGCACGCGGATGGCCGCCAGGCGGGTGACCAGGGCGCGCATGATGTTGACACAGTCGTTGACATTGCGCAGCAGCACGCTCTGGTTGCCCAGCGGGATGCCCGCGTCCGCCATCTTAGCGCAGGCCGCGGCGCTTTCCGAGGTGATCTCATTGTAATGGTTGAAATGGGTATTGACCCAGATGGGATGGTATTTCCTGAGCATGCCCACCAGGTCATCCGTGATGCGCTGGGGCATGACCACCGGCGTGCGCGTGCCGATGCGGATGACCTCCACATGGGGGATCGCCCGCAGCTGGGAAATGATGCTCTCCAGCTTGTTGTCCGAAAGCAGTAGCGCATCGCCGCCGGAGAGCAGCACATCGCGAATCTGCGGGGTGCGGCGGATGTACTCAATGCCGTCCTGCACGCGTTTGGACGGCAAATCGCTGTCCTTTTGCCCGGCAAAGCGCCGCCGGGTGCAGTGGCGGCAATACATCGCGCACATGTCCGTCACCAGGAAAAGCACACGGTCCGGGTAACGGTGGGTCAGCCCGGGCACCGGGGAATCCTTGTCCTCATCCAGGGGGTCCAGCATGTCATTGGGTCCGACATGGGTCTCCGCCAGCGTGGGGATGCACTGCAGGCGCACGGAATCCTCGGGGTTGTCAGGGTTGATCAGGCAAAGGTAATACGGCGTGATCGCGATGCGGAAGCGCAGCAGCACCGCGTGGATGTCCTCTATTTCCTTTGGGCTCAGATCGATATGCCTGGCAATGTCCTCCGCTGTGGTCAGGCGGTTTTTGACCTGCCAGCGCCAGTCGGCCCACTGGGCGTCCGTCACCCCGGGAAAGTATCTGGCCCTGCGCTGTTTATATTCCTCGTTGGTAAAATTCATGGCGCTATTCCTTTCCGCCATAGCGGCTTAAAAACAAAGCCGACAGGCCGGGATGGTTCCTGATCAGGTCGAGGGTAAACTCCGCATGTCCGGGCGTATAGCCGTTTCCGATCAGCATGCGCGCGTTGCTGGCCACGCCTTCCGCCCCCAGGGCGGCCTTGGCGAAATTGGTGGCCATTGAAAAAAAGTATGCTATGCCGCCGTCCCTGACCGGCAGGATGGTGGCCATCTCGGTATCAGGGATGTTGACCACGTTGATGGCCACATCCACCTTGCGCCCGCCGTTCGCGGCCAGCACCCGGCGGTAGACGTCCATCGGGTCGCGGGCATCGGCCATGAGGATGACGTCGCAGGCATCCAGCGCCCTGAGCTCCTCCGCCTCCCGGGGATCATAGCAAAGGCCGATGACCCTGCCCCGCGCCCCGACATCCAGCCTGGCCTGCACACAGCACAGCACGCCGGACTTGCCTGAGGCGCCCAGCACCAGCACGCTGTCCCCGGGCCGGACCAGCAGGTGGGTCTGCGCAGGCGCGCCGGCCACGTCCAGGGCGGATAGCGCCAGCTTGCGGTCCATGTCCTGCGGGATCCGGGCAAAGATGCCGCTCGCGAAGAGGATGGCCTCGCCTTCCACGTCCACCTGATCGGTCTGAAGATGGATGGCTTTGATGCGCCTGATGACCAGCGGCGTCAGGGAGAGGGACACCAGGGTGGCCACCTGGTCGCCTGCCCGCGCCTTTCCGGGGAAGTCCGGCCCGATGTCCTTTACGCGGCCCAGCAACATGCCGCCCGAGCCTGTGACCGGGTTTTGCAGCTTGCCGCGGGTATTGACGATGTCCAGGATCATCGCGGCCATTTTGTCTTTGTCTGCACCGCAAGCCTCCCTGATTTGCGTGAAGGAGGCCGAATCCACGTTGAGCGTCTCCACCGAGATGAGCATCTCATTGGCCTGCATGGGCAGGCGGTTGTCAATGCGCCGGGCCGCCTGGGGCAGGGCGCCCTTGGGCTTCAGCACCCGGTGGGTGCCATAGGGACAGAGTGAAATCATCATTGCTTGCCCTCCATGCGCAGGATGCGCCGCGCCTCCGCGGGGGTGGCGATGTCCCGGCCCTTGGCCCTGGCCATGCGCGCCGCCTTTTCAACCAGCTGGGCATTGGAGGCGGCCAGCACGCCCTTTTCCAGGTAGATGTTGTCCTCAAAGCCCACGCGCACATGCCCGCCGTCCCGGATGGCCAAAAGCGCCAGGGGGAACTCAAAGCGGCCGATGCCGGCCACCGAGTAGGTGGCGTCCTGAGGGATGCTGCCGCGCAAAAAACGAAAATCCCGCTCCTCGCCCGTCATGCCGCCGACGACCCCAAGAACAAAGCTGAAATGAAGGGGCGCTGTGATATAGCCCTTTTTGTGCAGGCGCAGCGCCATGTCCACATGACCCTTCTCAAAACACTCCAGCTCCTTGTAAATGCCGCGGGACTGGATGCCCTCCGCAAAGGCGATGATGTCGTTCTCGGTGTTGACAAAAATCTCGTCCCCGCCAAAGTTGAGCGTGCCGCAGTCCAGCGTGGCCATCTCGGGGAAGAGGGTGAGCGGCGCCATGCGTTCCCGGCGGCTCATGCCGGTGGCGCCGCCGGTGGACACCTGCAAAATGGCGTCCGGACACCTGGCGCGGATGGCGGACAGCACCTCCTCATAGCGCTTGGCCTCCTGGGTGGGCGTGCCGTCATCATGCCGGACATGGATGTGCAGGATGCTGGCGCCCGCCTGCACCGCCTCATGGGCGGAGCGGGCCATTTCCGCCACCGTGTAGGGAACGGCCGGGTTATGCTCCTTGGTGACCTCGGCGCCGGTCAGGGCGCAGGTGATGATCAGTTTTTCCATGTCATTCCCCCGTCCTGCGCTGGTTTTGCTTGGGCACCACGCAGGTGCCGCTGGCCCTGACGCAGAGGACAGGCTCGCTCAGCGCGTCCGCGGCCGAGGGGCTGATGTCCCCGCGAGGCGCGATCACTTTGTAGCATTCAAACTCCATCGTCCGGGAGGTGCTGCCCGTTTTGACGATCCGGGCATGAATCTCCACAAAATCACCCGCGTAAAGGGGCGCCAGGAACTCCACGCTGTCATAGGCGCGGAACAGGCCCTCATCCCCGTCGTGGCGGATCAGCAGCTCGGTGGCGGCATCGCCAAACAGCGCGAGGGCTTTGGCGCCGTCCACCAGGCCGCCGCCGTAATGGGCGTCCTGCTGGGACAGGCGCATTTTCAGGATCGTTTTCATGTGGCCTCCTCCTCTCGGGGCGGCAGCACGGTGGCCTCCCCGGTGATCACGGTCTCTCCCTTGGCGTTGACGGCCAGACAATCCAGCACGACGCGGTTCCTGTCGGCGATGATATCCCGGACGGTCACGGTGGCGGTGATGGGCTCATCAAAATGGACGGGCTTACGGAATTGCAGCGTCTGCCCGAGGTAGATGGTGCCCAGGCCGGGCAGCCTGGTGCCCAGCAGGGCGGAGAACAGCGAGGCGCTCAGCATGCCATGGACGATGCGGGTCCCAAACATCGTGCCCTTGGCATAATCCTCATCCAGGTGCGCGGGGTTCTGATCCCCGCTCACCCGCGCGAAAGCCTCCACATCTGCCTGTGTAAAGGCGCGCGTTATGGATGCGCGGTCCCCAACACTGAGCCGGGCGATCGGTATTGCGTTCATGGTTCCTCCTAAAATCAATACTGATGTAAAGCTTGTTTGCATCCAAAGCGGCGAGGGATTTTAGTGTCCTGCAAGGAAGGAAACCGATGGCGTAGCTAAAGCTGCGTTGAGGTTGACTGATGCAGCAGGGCGATAAAAGACCCGGCGCGACGATGCAATAAAGATTGGAATCAGTATAAATCCTCCAACAAAAGCGCTGTCACGCAACCTGCATGACAGCGCTCCACAGCGGCCTGTGCCGCTACGGCAGTGCCGGTCCTTGTGTGCCGGCACCTGAGCGCGAACGCGCGGGCGCGCCCGCCTCATCGGCAGCGCCGCACTTTGACCGCCGCATCCGGAACCCGCTCCGTTGCCAGCGCCGGCCTACCCGCGGCACCGCTCCTCTGTACTGAATCCGCCTGAATTGTATTATTTATGTTCCTGAATGTCAAGGGAATTCGCGCGCCGGGCATTTAGTATAGGGCTTCAATCAATATCCAACCGCCGCAGCAGGCACAAAGCCGCGCATCAGGTAGGTTGAACCCGTCACCTCCACATAGGCCCACAGGCTGCTTTGCCCGTACACCAGGCCATTGGTATAGCCAAGAACGGTCACCGAAGTGCCCCTGGGCAGATTTTGCACTGCAGTGACTCTGACGACAATGTCATCGGTGATGAAGGTGTCGCTGGTCAGCTCGCCGTAGTCGCAGATCAGGTCCAGATAAGGAATGCTCAGCCCTTCCTCGGGTATGGCGGACTGCGGAACATAGCCGATGCGGAACAGGCCGTTGCTAAGCTCGTAGCCGATCATGGCCCAGCCATTTTCCACCCCGTACAACCGGCAAAGCCCGCCGCCCATGGTGGCCCGGCCCTGATTGGCGCGATAGTAGTAAGTGCCCGGGCCTGAATAGACCTCCTGGGCGCCCTGGAAATACACCGTCTGCCACTGCGGCAGGCCGCTGCCCTTGTTGGGAATATGGTAATAGGTGTTGGGGGCATAGGTGCTCTGGAAGGAGTTGGTGGAAGAGGACGAGCCGCTGGTGGTGATAAAACGGCTTCTGACAAAGCCGCGCATGAGGCTGCTGTAGCCCATGAGCTCCACAAAGGTCCACTCGGTGCCCATCGTGGCCAGCACGGTCACCTGCGTTCCAGAACCCAGGGACAGGATTGGTTTGTTGTTGATGATCGGGTCGTCGGTCAGGTTGCAGTTGGCATTGGTGTAGGCCGTATAGCTGTCAAGCACCAGGTTGTAGTTGATCTCGCCCTTGATGTCATAGATATAGTTGAGGGCGGCATCATCGATGTAGCCGATGCGGTAATCGCCGCTGCCCATCTCATAGCCGATCAGCAGCCAGCTTCCCTCCAGGCCGTAGACCCGCGCGACGCCGCCGCCGCCATAGGTTGCCTTGCCGTTGTTGGCCCTGAAGTAGTGGGTTCCCGGTCCTGAGTACACCGGAAAGCTTTGGTCGAACCTGGCTGTCGCAAATTTCGTCAGGCTGGCTGCTGATACCGGCAGAGTCATGGACAGAACAAACAGAAACAAGATCGTCAAAATCAGGCATTTTCTTTTCATAGCGTTCCTCCTTTTGGTTGCTTTTACACAACGCTATTTTCTTTCTTCAATTATATAAAAATCAAAGCATTGTTTCAACATGCGCATCTGCGCCGCTCAGTCAAACAGGTGCCTGGCCGCGCGCACGAGCAGCTCCACCCCCACGCCGGTGGCGCCCTGCGGGCCCTTGGAAGTGGGCTTGTCCTGGTAAGCGGTGCCGGCGATGTCCAGGTGGCCCCAGGGCACCCCGAAGGCGAAGGCGCGGCAGAACAGCGCCGCGGTGGCGGTGCCGGCCGGGCGGCCGCCGGAATTTTTGATGTCGGCGCGCTCGGATTTGTTGGCTTTGGCCAGGAAATCAAAATGCGGCAGGCGCCAGATCTTGTCGCCGCTTTGCTCGGAAGCCCGGGACAGCGCCTGGTAGATGCCCTCATGATCGCACACCACGCCGGTGATCTCATGGCCCAGGGCCACGCCGACCGCCCCGGTCAGGGTGGCGATGTCGATGATCTTGTCGGCCTTGACAACAGTGGCCGCGTAGGTGATGGCGTCCGCCAGGGTCAGCCTGCCCTCGGCGTCGGTGTTGACCACCTCGATGAACTTGCCGGAAAGGCTGCCGATGATGTCCCCGTTGTGGTAGGCATGACCGGAAATCATGTTTTCACAGGCAGCCACGATGCCCACCACGTTGACCGGGGCCTTCATATCCGCCAGCGCGGCCATGGCGCTGATAACTGCGCCCGCGCCGCCCATGTCACAAAACATCGTCAGCATGCTGTCCGCAGGCTTGAGGGAGTAACCGCCGGAGTCATAGGTCAGCCCCTTGCCGACCAGGGCCAGCACCTGATTGCTGTCAGGCCGGTTCATGTAGCGCATGACCAGGAAGCGCGGCGGCGCGTCAGAGCCCTTGGCCACGCTCCAGAAGGCCTCCAGGCCCATCTGCTGGATTTGCCGCTCGTCATACACCGTGATCTCAAATCCGTGCTCCCGCGCCAAGGCCTGCGCTTCCCGGGCCAGGCGGTCAGGCGTCATGACATTGGCCGGCTCGTTGACCAGGCGCCGCGCGGTGCGGATGCCCCCGGCCAGCGCCACAGCCTCCTGCAGGCTTGCCCCGGCCTTTGCCAGGTCATGTTCCTGCGGCAGGTACAGGGTAAACTCCGGCTTGAAGCGGTCCGGCTGCTCCGCCTCCCCGGCAGGGTCCAGGGGCGCGATGCCGCTGGTGCGGTAGCGCTCAAAGCCATCGTCCGCCAGCAGCAGCTGTTTCATCAGGGCGTCCAGCAGAATGTCAGGGAGGCCGGGCGCCAGCAGCACATCCACCGCCCCGGCCTTTTGCGCCTTGAGCTGCTTGATGATCTCGCCGGTCGCTTCCTCCAGGTCGTCATAGGCCGCCCGGTCGGGCAGCAAGGCATACAGCGCGGTCGTCAGTTTGTCCCCGTCAGCAGCCCTGAGCAGCTCCACGCTGCCCGGCTTGGGCGCCAGCGCCGCCAGATTGTCCCGGTCCTGCCGGGGCAGACCGTCGGACGGGCAGCCCGATGTCTTCAGCACGACGCGCACAGCGTCCCCCGGCTGATAGGATGACAGTTGCTTAAGTTGTATCATGTTTCCCTCCAAATGAGATTGTTTGTAATACTCAGTATAACAGACGACATGACGATGCACAGCCGGTGATAAAACCTGTATGCGGCTACGCGGGCAGCTCGATGCCGGCCTCCTCGGCCGCCTCCAGCAGGGCGTCCAGCGCCCTGACGATCTGCTCCGGCTTATGCTCCGAGACCACGCAGAAGCGCAGCCGCGCCTTGCCCTTGGGCACAGCGGGAAAGACCGCGGGGGGCACGAAGATGCCCTTGTGACGCAGCATGTTGCTCAGCAAAAAGGCGTTTTCGTCCGAGCCCACCAGGATGGGGATGATGGCGGTGTGGCCGGCCAGGCAGGTGTTCAAATGGCGCTTGTGCGCCTCGCGCACAAAGGTGTTGATCGCATTCTCCAGCGACTGGATGATGGAGGGGTCGCGCCGCAGCAGGCGGATGGCCGTGAGCGTGCCGGCCGCCAGAGGCGGGGAGATGCCCACGGAGAACACGAAGCCGGGCAGGTTGTAGCGCAGGTAATCGATAATGACGCGCGGTCCAGCCAGGTAGCCCCCGCAGGTGCCCAGGCCCTTGGACAGGGTGCCCATCTTGATATCGACATCGCCCCGCTCCAGGCCGAAATACTCATCCACGCCGCCGCCGGTTTTGCCAATGACGCAGGCGGAGTGCGCCTCGTCCACCATCAGGAAGCAGCCGTACTGCTTCTTGAGCGCCACAAAGGCCGGGACATTGGCGATGTCGCCGTCCATGGAATAGGCGCCCTCAATGACAATCAGGCATTTCTTATACTTGCTGCGCTGGGCTTTCAGGATGCTCTCCAGCGCCACATGGTCATTGTGCGGGAAGGGCTTGGCGGTGGCCTGGGACAGCCGGGTGCCCTGGTCGATGGAGTTGTGGGCCAGGGCGTCATACACGATCAGGTCGTCCTTGCCGCAGAAATTGCCCACAAAGGTGACGTTGGTGGCGTGGCCGGATACCAGCACCAGGGCAGCCTCGGCGTTTTTCCATTCCGCCAGCTCGGCCTCCAGCTCCTGATAGAGGGATTTTTCGCCCGCCAGCAAACGCGAGCCCGAAGCCGAGGTGCCATATTCATCAATGGCAGCCTTGGCCGCTTCCTGGACTTCCTTGCGGCCGGACATGGCCACGTAGTTGTAGGAGCCGAAGTTGAGCACCTCCTGCCCCTCCATCAGGCTGACGTCTGTCAGCGCGCTGTCATGCTTGACAAAGTAGGGGTTCTCCATCCCGGCGCCCAGCAGGGCCTGCTGGCGCTGGGCAAAGGCCTGGAACTCCTCGGCATCCTCAAAGCGGGTCACCGGGGTGACCTCGCCGCGCGGCTGGGCAGGCTCCGCCTCCCCGCCGCCCAGGTATTTGTTGATGACGGCGGTCAGGTCGTTGACGGTGGTGCACTGGCCGTATTCCTCGGTAGGGATCAGGACGGAGAACATCTCCTCCACCTTCAGGGAAACGCTGAGCACCTGGAGGGAGTCACCGCCCAGATCGTTGATGAAATGTGCGTCATCACTGACCTTGTCAGGCGTGGTTTCCAGCGCCTGGGCATACAGGGCGCGCACCTTCTCCTTGATCTCGTCCTGGTTGGGCTCCTGGACGGGCACCACCTCTTCCACCACCAGTGGCTGGGTGTCCGTCAGCGGCAGGGAGCCTGACTTCAGGTCCAGGTCCCGGTAGGGGATCCTGTTCTCCTCCAGGGATTTTTTCAGCGCCATGCGCTTGACCTTGATGCCGTTGGCCAGCTCAAAGGGCACGCGGGTCGCCAGCACGCGGGTGATCTGCTTAAGGACGGGCAGGCGCTTGTTGCTCTGGGCGATCTGCCGCATCAGCTGCGTCAGGAAGGCGTCGTCGCGGTAGCGCTCGCCCACGTTGAGCACCAGGGTGATATCCTCATAATCCGGGCGCACATGGCGGCGGCGCTTGAGGCGGTTGACCCGGCTGGCGCCGGTGTTGCGCAGCCCCAGCACGCAAAACTGCTCCACGCCCTCAAGGTTGGCAAAATAGTCTTCGATCTCATCCGGGTAGACGTTCTCGCCCGACTCATTGATGATGACGTCCTTGCTGCGGCCCTCGACATACATCCGCATGCCCTTTTCAAGCCGCACCACGTCCCCGGTGCGGAACCAGCCCTGCGGGTCCAGGTCCGGCGCGATCAGGCGCCCGCTCTTCAGCTGCCCGGTATGCACGCTGGTGCCGCGGATGAGCATCTCGCCGGTGTTGGAACGCTTGCCGTCGGAGTCCACCTTGTACTCCACCGAGGAGAAGGGCCGCCCGACCGAGCCCGAGACGCGGGTGTGCAGGTTCATGCTGGTCTCGCATGAGGTGATGGCGGTCTCGGTCATGCCAAAGCCGCAGATGGTGTAATAGCCCAGCGCCGCGATGTTGCGCATGTGCTCGCGCGGGGTATGGCTGCCGCCCAGGATGATCACATCGACATCCGGGCCCAGCAGCTGGGCGTTGACCGACTTGAAGAGCACCTTGCGGCCGAAATCCATGCCAAAGCGCGGCGCGACGCTTTGCAGGCCCAGGCTGAGTAGCTTCATCAGCTTGAAGGCATACCGCTTCAGCGGCTTTTGCTGCGCGACCTTCTTGTTGAGCCCGTTGGACAGGCTGTTGGCCAATACCGGCACCGCGCACAGGAAGTTCACCTTGAAGCGGCGCATCGCGCCCAGGATGGTCTCCGGCGCGCGGTCCTTGATGTAGACCGATTCATAGCCTATGAAATTGCTCCACATGACGCAGACCATGAAGCCAAACACATGGTGGAAGGGCAAAAAGGCCAGGTTGCGCTGCACATGCGTGTTCACAATAATGCGCGGATTGGCCTTGTGCAGCAAATCGGAGTTGAGCACCTGCTCGCACACCGCGGCCTGGTCATAGACAAAAATGCGGCTGGTGGCCGTAGAACCCGAGGTGCACAGCGCCACCTTGTCCGCCCAGCAGGGCTCAAACGCTTCCGCGGCGTCCGGGGAATTAAACAGGGCGTCGGCATCCACCTGCACCACTTGCCCGGGCAGCTTGCGCCGCCCGCGGTAGACCACGCCGCTGGCGCCGGCCTCCCCAAGCATGAAGGCCGTCATCTCCTCATTGAGCCCGGCATTGAGCAGCAGCGGGTTGTAGCCCGCCATGAGCAGGCCCCAGAACAGGGAAAACCATTCCTTGCAGGTGTCCACCTGGATGGCGACAAAGCTGCCTTGGCGCGCCTCGCCCAGCTTACTGCGCAGGGTCTGCGCGTAATTCATGGCCATCCGGCGGTAGTCCCCGAAGGTGGCGCTGCGTTCCTCATCGCCCTCCAGCCAGTGCGCGGCGATGCGCTCGGGCTGGCTGCAGGTCAATTCAAAGATGTTTCTGAAGGTCATGTCAGCGCGAAGCGCCTGGCAACGTGATGAGATATCTGTATAGAGCTCCATGATGCGCCCTCCTTGGCTAGGGGATGCGGTCAGACCCTGTAATAGCCGGACAGGAACCGATGAAACAGCCGTCCGGGCAGCAGGTCATGCAGCACCACCGCCGCGTATTCCTTGATGGTCGTTGCCCGCAGCCGCGCGGGCAGGCGTTTTCTTTCCATTGCACGGACAAGCTTTTTGGCAAAGGCCTGCGGCTGTCCGCCCTGTGATTCGTCCCGGTGGATGGTGTGACACACGCGCTCAAAGCTTTCCCGGTAGTCCTGGGTGCATACCGCCGCGCGGGCGCGGTAGCGCGCGCTGCCCCCCTGGTGATCGCCGGGCTCCACCAGCATCACCTGGACGCCTGACCCGCGCGTTTCCAGCATCAGGCATTCCGCCCAGCCCTCCAGCGCGTGCTTGCTGGCCACATAGGCGCCCTGATAGGGGGTGGGCATCAGCCCGTTGACCGAGGACAGCAGGGCGATCTTGCCGGCGCCCCGGCCCTGCAGGTGGGACAGCACGGCCTGGACCAGGCGCACCGCGCCCAGGAAGTTGGTGTCCATGACCGCGCACAGCTCCTCAGGGCTGGTGGTCTGCGCCGGCCCCAGGGTGATGACGCCCGCCGCGCACACCAGCGCATCCGGCGGCCCGCTGTGCGCCAGGGCCGCCTCCACAAAGGCAGCCACGCTGTCCTCCTTTGTCACGTCCAGCGCCAGGCAATAGCCCATGGGGCCCTCGCCCTGCCTGCCCTCAAAGGAGCGCGCGCCGGACACCACCTGCCAGCCGGCGCGGCGGAAACCTTCCGCCGCCGCCCTGCCCAGGCCGCTGGACGCGCCGCTCAGCCAGACCACCCTGCTTGCCAAACCAACCTCCGAAACGAATTTCTTAAACATTTTATCCGATTCTGTCCATGAATACAAGCATCCGGGCCGCCGGGCCGGGGGGCCGGTCCGGCGCGCCGTATACAACCCAAATATGACGCCCCCACAAGTTGGTTCGGCTGTTATATTATGTTTACGATGTGGTTGATATGCCTAAATACTTCTGTAGCAAAACTACGGCCTCTCAAGTAAGGAAAAAACAGAGACTGAAACAGCGAAAGCGGCGACACTGGCTCTGTTCTTTGGTAGAATTGCTGTGTGACAAACAATCCCCACCAGACACATTATCATACAGGTGCGCGAAATGTGGAAAAACACTTTTAAAGACTATCAAGCGTTTGATCATTCAATGATTTCCGAACTTCTCGCCACAGCGGCATATATTTATCCATCAGCGCTATAAATCTATCGTTATGCTTTCTTTCCACCAAATGAATTAACTCATGGAGGATTACATAATCCAAGCACTCATGTGTTTTCTTTGCTAGCTGTAAGTTGAACCATATCTTGCCTGTTTTCGTATTGCAAGTTCCCCATTTAGTAGTCATATATTTGGTCTGCCAGCTGCTTGCTTGCAGGCCGGTTTCTTTTTCCCAAACAGGAAGTCGTTTGCTTATTTCTGCTTTTAACAATTCTCGATACCATTCACGCAGGAATTTATCCCTCTGCTCTGCGGCGCTGCCTTCTCTGACGGTGAATATAACCTTGTCGCTTTGCAAGCTAATATTATATCTGCTTCCCTTCAATACCTGAAGATAATAGGGTTTTCCCCATACATACAGCGTTTCTCCGGACACATGCTCCCGTTCGCTCTGGCGCGCTTGTGCTTCAAATTTATCAATTTGCTTTCGAATCCAGCTCATTCGGGTTCTTACGAAACGTTCAATCGTCGCATCATTAACATCCAGCGGAGCCGAGACAGACACAACACCGTCCGGCGGCTTCACATACAGGTGCATATTCTTTATGTTCTTTTTATTTACCGTAATCAGTATATCAGAGATAATCAGTTTCACTCAATATTCTCCCTGAGCGGCCACAATATTGTATACACGCTCAACCTCTTCCTTACTTCCTAACACTTTTAGTAGCGCGCGTTTGATACGCCGAATTTTGAATTCATTATATCTAAAATCTGCTTGCTTGCTGCTTTGTACGGCTTGGTCAATGGCGATAGCAAGGTTTTCATCTTCTCCACGGTTATCATAGAAAGCTCTTCTTGCCGCACTATGTTTAACGCTTTCAGGATAATGAGGGTTGTTCTCCGGATTTTCCGCCTTTTTCACCAAGTCGATATAACGCTCCAAATACTCTTCGTAAGCTGCAACTCCTTCTCTTCGCTCTTTGATAAGTTCATCAAGAATAGCAGACAGTTTTTCATAATATTTAGGGTTAATAAGTATCTTCTCTACTACTTTCCTTCGAATATTGTTCTCTATTGCTTCAGCAGCGGCTTCCTTTCCCTTTCCACCAAACTTTTCTCCCTGAGCAATAACAAAATCGAGCAACGTGAAATCGTCAAACTCACCAATCACTCGGCTGTCTTCAGCCCTGATATAGGTGTCAATCAGACGCCGCATATCCGCTTCATAGGCTTTTAGGTCAATAAAGTCACCGCTGGCATTTCCGATGGTCTGCTTCAAGGCTGCATAAAATATAACTTGTTCGTTGATATCTTTTTGCTCATCCGGGGTATATCCGGCTTCATTCATCTCGCCCTTTATTTCTGCATAGGCGCGAAGGAGGCGATTGACGAGCTTGTACAATTTTTCTCTGCTGCGGGAAAACAACTCGTCATCAATACCGCCTACTCCATCCTCACCGCAAAAGTAGTATATGTAGTCTATCTCGTAACGAGGATGGGGTACGCCGCCGCATAGGTCATCAAGCTCTTCCAACGTTTGGTCAAGATATTTTTTTGCTTCAGTTAACCGGTCTTTAATGAGACCGTCTACATCTTCCGGCGCATAGCCTTCAAAAGCGCCGGAAGTATACTTATTGAGCGCATCAGACAAGTCACCAAACAGTTGTTTATAATCTACAATGTATCCGAAATCCTTATCTTCACTGTCCCGGCGGTTAACACGGCAGATTGCCTGGAACAGTCCATGGTCACGCATTTTTTTGTCAATATATAGGTAGGTGCAAGGCGGAGCATCAAAGCCTGTAAGCAATTTATCTACAACGATCAGCAGCTTCATTTGTGCCGGTTCATCAATGAACTTTCTTTTTGCTTCGGTTTCAAAGTCTTCAACTGATGCGCCGTTAAGCATCTGTTTATATATTTCGTATTTCTCAAATTCTTCGGAGTCCTCCGCTTCGGTTCTCAAATTTCCTTCTAATGGTACAAAAGAAGTTATGATGGCGCACTTTCGGAAGTTCTTTGCAAGAAAGATTTCGTAGTATTTGCAGGCGGAATATATAGAATCTGCTACAAGCATAGCGTTTCCGTTTCCATTTGCCAATCGGTTCTTGATATCAAAATCTGAAATAATGTCTTCGGCAATCACTTCAAGACGTTTTCTGGAACTATACACTGTCTGCATATTAGCCCACTTGGATTTAAGTTCGGCCTTGGCCGCATCGTTTAATCCACGGGTTTTTACATCAAAAAACTCATCAATTTTCGTTTGCTGCGTAATAACCTGCTCAACATCCCGCGCTTCATAGCGTAAATCAAGCACCACGCCATCAGTCACAGCTTCATCATATTTATAGGTGTGTATATAACCCGGCGCAAATACTTCAACGCTTGTTTTCTTGTCCTTGACAAGCAAGGGCGTACCCGTGAATCCAATAAAAACAGCATTGGGTAAAATGCTTTTCATCGCTTCATGCAAAAGTCCGCTTTGCGTTCTGTGACATTCATCAACAAACACTACAAAATCGCCCTTTGCATAAAAGCCGACAGGCAATGCGGCTTTCAAGTCTTCTATGTATTTTTCGACAGATTTTTGTCTTTGATATTCAGTATATTCTGAGTCTAAACGGACGCCGAATTTATGAATCAACGAGCAAATAAGCCGCTTATCCGTAGTGTTTAATTTTTTAACTAAATCTGCGCATGAACCGGTACGATACACTTGCTCATCCACACCGCGGTATACTTTCTCCATCTGCTCATCCAGTTCTTCGCGGTCTGTAACAATTAAAACCCTGGCCGCCGGGTTGTTGGCAAGTATCCATTTGGATAGCCAAACCATCGTGAGGGTCTTGCCGCTGCCTTGTGTGTGCCAGATAATGCCGCCTTGCTTGCGCTTTAACTTTAATTGCGCTTTTTTAACGCCGAAAAATTGGTTGTGCCGGCAAACCTTTTTTATACCCTTATCAAAAACAATGAAGTTATGAATAAGGTCCAGGAAGCGATGCTTTTGAAACATGCTGTATAGTTGCCAGTCTAATTTATTGCGTAAATCTTTGCATTTTTCAAGAATGTCAATGGACACATCATCCATCGGCTGAGCCGTGGTATTGACCTTGTCATTCTTCCATTCAAGGTAATACTTTTCCGGTATCTCAATGGTAGCGTAACGAAGCCCCTCGCTGGTGTTTCCTGACATAACGAATTGAATGGTGGTGTAAAAGGGTTTGCTAAAATAATCGCTTTGGTTGGATAAGCTCTGACGAATACCATTTGAAACCGATACTGTGGATTTTTTAAGTTCAATCACCGCCAAAGCGATGCCATTAACATAAACGACAAGGTCCGGTCTGCGCGTATTTCCCATGTGAAGGGTCACTTCTTCGGCAATCGCAAAATCGTTGCTGCCGGAGTTTTCCCAGTCAATAAAGTATACGGTGGTGTCGGGTTCTCCGGGATTTTCGTGCACCTTTGCGCCATACTTTAAAAGCGAATACACATCCTGGTTGGCTTTGCACAACCCTTGTTGCAAATTGCCCGCCGTCTTTACCAGCGCTGCAACTGCCCGCTCCGCAAGCAACTGACTGTGACCGCATTTTTGCAGCCACATTAACAAGTCATGCTGCCTGATATTCGTGTTTTCTTCTTCCTTTAATTTTCCATAGGAGACATAGCCTAAGCAGGATGGGTCGATGAACAAATCCATCACATGCTCCTGGATTCTTCTTTCGGTTTCGTTTATTCTTGGCATTTTAACCTCCGAACCCTAACCTCTTGCGTTCATTTAGAGCATATTTAATGCCAGCGTCGTTAAAAACCCGCCTCTTTAACTTATCTTTCCATTCAGCGCTTGAAGCAATGTATTCCTTAATTGTCGGGACTGTTACTTCTGTTCCGTTTGTTTCCAGCTCAAGGACAGCCATATCGACAGTCGCGAGCAACTCTAATTCATCTGTTTTCTTGTATTTCAGATTCTTAACTACCCATTCAATATCAGCTTCTTTTTCCCAGTTTTGAATGTATTGAAGGGCCTGGTTAATATTGGCTCCGGGCGTGAAAACTGTGCCCTTTCCTTCCGTGGTGGTAGAAATGATGTATTTACAGTTTTTGGCAATGAGTTCACCACCCCTATAACGGACTTCATTGGCGTAGGGACCTGCCGCTTTTTTCTTGAACGAGTCAATGCTCTCTCCTTGATGACGGCGCAGGAAATAGAGGCACTTTTGCAGCCTTTTTCTGCCCAACAGGAATTTTTCGGAGCAAAGCGCGTTCACGATGCCCGCAATCATTACCGCGTCGTCAAATTGCTGGTTATGTCCCTTGGGTTTGTTATTTTCTTTAACAAAACGAATAGGTTGTCCTTCCTGCTTTTGACAAACTTCTATCGTCGCTTTTGCAGGTTCAGTCTCAATAAGACGAATCCTGCCCGTTAGCAATTCGTTCATCATCCCTTGCTTGATGTTCCGCAGCTTATTCAGCTTAGCAGTAAGCGCGTATATCTCTATATCCATATCGGATAGGATTTCGGCGATGGCGGTTTGTTCGGCAATTGTTGGTGGTACATCGAACTCAAATGACACATAGTCCTTCTGGTAAAGGTGATTAATGGTTGATCCTGCTGACAGTTTGTCGAGAAAGTCAATAAAAATATGTGAAAGCAGAATATAGTAAATATATT
>Ga0255342_1000159_pt1 | contig 124950 bp, 108 predicted proteins | sample wastewater_treat_3_FD_192416 | JGI IMG/M metagenome (GOLD analysis project Ga0255342, IMG submission 192416) | Wastewater microbial communities from Lulu Island WWTP, Vancouver, Canada - plant14 | ecosystem: Engineered > WWTP > Wastewater > Unclassified | place: Canada: Vancouver, British...
TATCTTATCCATAGCAGGTTGTGGTTTCTCCTTTTTGTTTTGTTTGTGCGCAATAACAATAACGGATACTTCCATTTCCTGCTATTCTTTTTTCATACACTGTCCAATATGTAGTGTAATCCTACACGGGAGATAAAATGAATTTAAATTCGTGCTATGAATTTCCCAATGTTTCGTGTATAATAGCTTCTCGCGTCTGATTAACGCGGTTTTAAACTATTCTATGCCCGGAAGGAGGTGAATAGCAATGGCAAGTGTCAATTTAAGACAAAATGAATCGCAGGATTCTCTACTCAAGCGCTTTCGCAAGAAGGTCGTTAAGAGTGGTGTGTTGAGCACCGTGCGCCGCAAACGCTGGTTCGTTTCGAAGAGCGAACAACGCCGCATGGACAAGAAAAAGGCTGTTCGTCGTAACTTCCGAAAGTCATACGATTAGCCAGGAGTATTAAGTGAGGTTTTATGGCTAAAGAAGATGAGAAAATTACAGTAGAAGGCACCATTATCGAAGCCTTACCTGGAACACAATTCCGGGTAAAGTTAGAGAACGGACATGAGGTCATCGCCTATCTTTCAGGACGGATGCGCCGCTATTATATCCGTATTCTCCTGGGCGATTCGGTGCGCGTGGAAATGTCTCCTTATGACCTCGACCGCGGACGGATTGTTTATCGCCAACGCCGATCTGGCCCAATCGACACCGCGGACTTTTAATAACTTTGTTGCTCATCTCACGGCATTTTGCCAGGAGATGAAACAGACCAAACCTCAAACTCCCGTCATGTACGGGAGTTTTTGTCAAATAGTACCGTCTTGCATTAAAATCAAAGCATGAGCACGCAGTCAAACCCGAGACCCTATGGCTTTATCCGCCCTATGGATCCCACTCGTGACCTCAACGCTGTGGCAGACCTTATCGAAGCTGCCTTTGAACTTAAAAACGATCCTGAAGGACATCTCACCATCGAAAACATGCGCCAACACGCGCGCAGATTATCCGACCCCGACGCCTCCTTCCTTGACACCCTCAATGCCCGCGTGTCGTGGTCAGACGGCCTGGTATGGGAAGACCGCGGCAAAGTGGTCGGCAATATTACGCTTATCCCTCACCTGGACGGTCTCAAGCGCGTTACCATGATCGCGAACGTCTCCGTGCAGGATGATTATCGCCGCAAAGGTATTGCCCATGAGCTGACCCTGTGGGGCTTGCGGCGCTGTCAGGCGAGTGGTGTAAAAGAGGTCTACCTGCAGGTGCGCCATGACAATGCCAGCGCCATTCGACTTTATGCGGATTTGGGCTTTCAGAAACTACACAGTGTCAGCGTATGGCGCTTGAGAAACAGTCGAAACACGCCTAAAAGCACTCCCACCAAAGCCAGTCAAGACATCACGCGGCGACGCTACCGTGATTGGCGTCTTCAAAAAGCATGGCTCTCCGAAGCCTATCCGAGTAAAACCCGCTGGTATGCGGGACTCTCGTTTGGCGCGCTTTCGCCATACAGCTGGTTCGTGCCCGCTTACTGGGCACAGATGATGCAGGTGGAGCACTTTGCCCTGCGCCAGGAAAACACGCTACTGGGCGCCCTCAGCTGGCAACGGCGTATGGCGCAAATCGACGCGCTCCTTTTGGCGATGCCATTAGACCTGAATGAGGATAACGAAAACGAGAGAGCGAGAGCTTTATTGAGCCATTTTGTGAACAACTTTTGGGATCACGCTAAAGTCAATCTCGAATATCCAATGGGGCACGCCACCCAGGGTATCAAGGATGCCGGCTTCACCCTGGCACACGATTTGGACTGGATGTACTTGCGGATTTAATCTTATTTCTTCCTTAATCTGGATAACGCGCTGCTGGCGCACATTCCGTTTTGCTTCGGCGGGACGCCGGCAGGTAATATATAAACCGGTATTAACATGGTCAGGAGACCATGTAGGAACTGGGTTATAGCTTATGCCAGTTGCACACCACTACTGGTGCATGGCATCCTTGCCGCGCACATTCTGTATTGCTTAGGCGAGATACCTCAGCGAACGGGGTCAAAGCCACGCGCCAGTTAACCTCCCTACTGGTGCAGGGTGTCTTCGCCCTGCACTTCTTTACGCGTGGACGGGTTTAACGTCGCACGGTGTGGACACCGGCGACATATATGAAGTACGGACACCAGCGACATATGAGAAGTGTAGACACCGGCGACATGTGCGCCCATATCTTCCCGGTCTCCTGACCGCAGAAGTTTTTTGGTTCGTGGAGGCGTCCCGGCGCGGGCAAATCTTTGCTCCCCGAGGCGTCTCGCCGAGGGAAAGGTAAAGGCACCCTTAAACCAAAACCAGCCTGTATTCATCAGGCTGGTTGACACAATAAGTTGATACAGATATTAAAGTTCTTCGTCAACAATGATTTCGAGCAGTTTGAGAACTTCGTCCCATTCTTCCTTAAAGAAGTGCAGTGTGACATTGTTGAGTTCGAGGTGATAGGTTGTTTCGCCATCGGGCTCTTCGGCTTTCCAAGCCAGATAGTTTTCGGTTTCAGCGATGGTTGTAGTGATAGGTTCCTGAGAATTGTCCATAATAATCTCCTTTTTAGTTACTGTTTAAATTATATCGCAATAGCAATCGATTTTCTATACGAAAACATCCTAAATAAGACCCACCCCCTTTAGATCCCCCTCCATTGGAGGGGGGAATACTTTATAGCGCTCTCAACAAGAGAAAGGTTGCGAGATACCGCACTTCATTACAATCTTTTAACAGCTATTTTAGATGCAATTGTCCAGAACTGCCTGAACAAAACTGTATTAAATTTTTTCTTCTTCCGATTCCTCAAGAGGCTTGTCAAGCTCAGCAGGATCAATAACCGCTCACTCCGTGGGTTGGCTGGTTGGGTCTTCAACAGAGTCGGCCTTTGCTTTTCGTTTTCGTTTGGGGAATTTAGCGAAGAGCTTACTGAAAAAGGCTGCTATACTTGCCCAGACCTTCTTGAACCAATTGCACATAGCATGGCGAGGCTTTTCGGTCCAGTCCCAAAAGCGTTTGCCCCATTTGCGCAAGAACCTTATGATGCCAGCTTCGCGTGGCTTGCGATAGTAGACCATGCCTTCCCAGGGATCTTCATCAAACAGTTTACGCACCAGGTAACGCACCAAAAGGGTGAGCACAGCATAAGCTGGCGCCGCCAAGATGATGCCCAAAAGGCCAAACATCTGCCCACCGACCATAGCGGAAATCAAAATCGCCGCGGGATGCACATCCAGCGCGTCACTCATCACTGTTGGTGTGATAAGGTGATCCAGGATAACATCAAAAAACAAGGAAACGCCCAAAACAAAGAGCATGTACACAAAAGGCGTTAAGCCAAATGGCGTTGGGCTCTGAATAAGCGCGCCAATCGCGAAGCCTACCCAACCAATAAATGCGCCTAAATAAGGGATGAAACGTCCAAAGCCAGCAATCACCGCTAACAAGAAATAATATGGCACGCCCAATATGCCCAACCATGCGGTATAAACAATAATCGCGATAATAACCACGGTGAAAGTTCCCCGCAAAAAGGCGTTAAAGTTGCTGGAAATTTCCCTGCCCATTCGACGAATATCGTAATTAAATTCGCGGTTCTTGATATCCAGAAATGGCTTCTTCTCACCGCCAGATTCTGCGGTGATGAAAAATGAGATGAGAATGGTTGTAACCATGTTGAACAAAAAGCCGCCCACTGAGCCCACAATTTTGCCCATGTTCTTGGTAATACTGCCAATCAAAGGCTGTATGAAGGCGTTGATTTTTTCAGTAATAAAGTTGATGTTGATTTCTGGCGTTTTAAACTCCAGAGGTTCGATATGAATAGTCTTATTAGACAAACCCGCCAAAAAATCTGTGAAGACCCCCACATTCTCCTGCAAGGTTTTGAACAGCCCCGTAATCTGCCCTACCAAGCCTCGTCCGCCACTAAACAAACCCCAGACCAACAAGGAAAGGATGATTAAATACAGCAAAACTGAAGTAAGCTTCCAGTTCATTTTAGTATGTTTGTTTATCCAACGCACCACAGGCTGTACCAAAAAAGAAATCAACAAGGCTGACAGAAACAATTTTAAATAATTGTTGTATTTGATTGCCAGGGTTAAAGCGCCTCCTAAAAGGAGTACGATCACAACCAACTTTACTGGCCAACCCCAGGGAGGAGATACCGCCCCACGGTTTGACCGTTTGCTTTCATCATTGGGTGATGCAGGCTTTTTTTCTGATTCGAGTTCTTGCGTTTTTGGGTTCATGAATTCCCTTTTCTCTTTCCAGCTGTTTCTGCTGACTAAAACTTCCGCATATTCATTTTATCAAAGAATAAGCTTTCAGCTTAACGGAGAGCATATCTGATAAATGTTTTACATATTCGCAAGTGAAATCGAACAAACAAATGTAAAGCAAACAGTCATTATGCTAAACAGGGTCATCATCGCAAATAAACGGGTAAAATTAATCAAAGCAGAAAATAAAGGAGCGCCCTATGGAATATCGACATTTTGGAAAATTAGACTGGAAGGTAAGCGCCCTTGGTTTTGGCACCATGCGTTTACCTGTCATTGATGGCGACAGCAGCCAAATTGATGAGCCAACCGCGACAAAAATGATACGCGACGCGATTGACAGTGGCGTGAACTACGTTGACACCGCCTGGGGATACCATCGCGAACAGTCCGAACCCTTTGTGGGGCGCGTTCTGGCAGATGACTATCGCGAACGCGTGAAATTAGCCACCAAAATGCCTTCGTGGCTGGTCAAAGAGCCTGAGGATTTTGACAAATACTTCAACATCCAGCTTGAACGGCTCCAAACTGACTATATCGACTGCTACCTCCTGCACGCGCTTAACAAACGCTATTGGGATAACTATTTGAATCTCAATGTTTTTGACTGGCTTGAGAGAAAGAAAGCTGAAGGAAAAATCCGCGCGCTTGGTTTCTCGTTCCACGACAGTTACGAAGTCTTTGAAGAAATCATCAACGGCTACGCGCACTGGGATTTTTGCCAAATCCAATACAATTACGTTGATATTGAAGAACAAGCGGGCGTAAAAGGGCTCAAACTCGCCGCAGATAAAGGACTGGCAGTAGTTATTATGGAACCCTTACGCGGTGGTGGTTTGGCAAGCCCCGTTTTGCCGCCCAGTGTCGCGGAAGTCTTCGCCCGCTCAGAACACCCATGGTCGCATATTGAATGGGCACTGCAATGGCTTTGGGATCAGCCTGAAGTTTCCGTGGTGCTTTCGGGCATGTCCACCCCCGAACAGGTTGAGCAGAACATTCAATTCGCCAGTCGCAGTGGCGTTGGCAAACTTCGCGACCTTGACCGTCAGCTGATTAGCGATGCCCATCAAGCCATGCGTGCTTGTAGCCCAATTCCTTGCACAAAATGCGAATATTGCCTGCCTTGCCCGCAAGGCGTGCGCATTCCTAACATCTTTGCGATTTACAATGACGCGATGATGTTCAATCTCCAGGCATACGGCCAACGTAATTATGGTTTTTCTGTGCCAAAGGATGGCCGCGCGGATCAGTGTATCGAGTGTGGGGCTTGTGAGGCGCTTTGTCCGCAGCAGATTGAGATTATTGAATCGCTTAAAGTCGCCCACGAATACCTCACTGAGACGATATAAAAGCTTGTTATCAAATATGAATCAGGAAAATTCCACCAAGCAGGATAAGCCAAAACACTCACGCGTTTGGTTTATCCTGCTATTGGTCATCATCAGCCTGTTGATTGGGCTGTGGATTTGGTTCACACCCCATGGCTTTTGGGGCAAGGTCAACGCGGTAGGCTATAGCGTCTGCCACCAAATGACGGAACGTTCTTTTGTGTTGGGCGATTTGCAATCGCCCCTATGCGCGCGTTGCGCGGGCATGTACCTGGGCGCGTTGATAACCCTCATTGCCCACTTTGTTTGGGGCAAACATGGTAAGTTTCCGCCTCTTTGGATTCTGATTTGTTTGGGTTTAGGCCTGCTTGCCTTCGCGATAGACGGACTCAACTCCGCCACCGGGCTCATGCTGCCAAACCTTAGCTTTTACAAAACCACCAATCTCACCCGTCTGATTACCGGCCTGGCAGTAGGCCTGGGAATTGGCTCTATCCTGGCACCCATCTTTAACCAAACGCTTTGGTATGACTGGCTGCCTAAATCCGTATATGAAAAATGGTATCGTTTTCCCCTCTTAATAACGCTGCTTGGCATCATCGGATGGGTGACATACAGTCAATTACCCGTTTTCTTCTATGCAACAAATCTGCTGATGATGCTTGGCATATTGCTCACACTTTGGGTTATTCACACCACGCTATCAAGCTTCATCTTAAAATCCGCCAACAAAGCCAGGCAATGGCGCGATTTGGCTATACCGGGGCTGATGGGCTTCGCCATGGTTTTGGCGCAAATGGGTGTCATTAGCCTGATACGCTACCTCTTAACTGGCACCTGGGTACCCTTTCATCTGTAAAAAACTATAGATTATCTACTGTTTTTCTTACACAATATGCCTATAATAGGAATGTGATTAATGCTTATTTGAAAGGAAAGCACTTATGGGAGCAACCCTTACTGGCATTTTTGGCGTATTAGGCGCGTTCGGCCTTTCGGCTTCGGCTGGGCTCAATGCCTATATCCCATTGCTTGTAGTTTCTCTTCTGGCAAAATTCACCAATACCATTACACTCGCTTCGCCTTACAACGCGCTCGAAAGCTGGTGGACGATAGGTGTTTTGGTGGTTTTGTCCATTGTAGAGATCATCGCCGACAAAATCCCCGCGGTTGACCATGTGAATGACATCATTCAAAGCTTCATTCGCCCAGCCGCCGGAGCCATTCTCTTCGCTGCCAGCGCGAACATCATTACCGATATCAGCCCAGTCCTATCCCTGATTTGTGGTTTGTTGGTAGCTGGTTCAGTACATGCCACAAAATCCCTTATCGTCAGGCCAACCGTCAACGTGAGTACCGCTGGCGTAGGCGCGCCTGTCATTAGCACCGCCGAAGACGCTTTGGCGGTTGTCGTATCCGTTCTGTCTATATTAGTACCCATCGCCATGATTATTCTCGTTTTCCTGATTATCTGGCTTGTCGCCTGGATTGTAAGAAAACGCAGAGCCAAAAAAGAAGCTTTAGCAAAAAAGGAGAACAATGAACAACAACTTTGATGAAAACCAAGCCAATCAGTGGCAGCACCAAACAGAGACACCCGAGCCGGCTCCCCAACCCGCACCACCACCTTATCAGCCTGCGCCCCCACCTTATCAACCTGCACCGCCACCTTATCAGCAAGCTCCTCAGCCACAACCCGCCACACCCAACGCGAAAACCTCAAACTGGGCGATTATCAGCCTGATTACCGGCATTTTGAACTTCAAGTTTCCGCCCTTTGGCGCGATTGCGGCCCTCGTGACCGGTTACGTGGCACGCAAGGAAATCCGCGAAAGTAATGGCACCATTGATGGTGATGGCTTAGCCATAGCCGGCCTCGTTTTGGGCTGGATTGGCATCGCTTTCTCGATTATTTTTTTGATTTTGTCAGTTCTGCTGATCGTCGGGCTATTCACTGGTTTACCCCCTTTCTTTGATTGGATGTTTAATTGGCTGAAATCCTAAGCTACATGGAGTAGTCCTGAACCCAAACACTCGCAAAGAATGTGGATGAGGTCTGGCTCAATTCGACAAATCTAAGACCTTTCAAATCGCGTCAAGTCTGTTTGAAGCAAATCCGTCAGGGTCTGCCAACAGATTTGGCGCGATTTTTCGTCAATGTTCAATCGGGCAAATTCGTCCTGATCCAACAGTTCTTTTTGCCCATCAGGAAAAACAACCAGATCGAGTGCTAAATCTTCCCATTCAATGCGGTCTTCATAAAAAACAGCCGGACGGGACAGATTGAAATAATAACACTTCATTACATCGCTCTGTCCGGCATAGATTTGAAAAAAGTTGTACCAACGGTCAGTAAAATAAGTTTCCACAAAACGGTCACCGGGCTCAAGCAAGACCTTACCAACATAACCGGAATTACCGTTGAACCAGGCGTTGACACGGCGACTAACTGGCGTTTCACTAAGCAGTTGACCCGACCAGGTGTATATTTTTTCTGACCCGGCATGATATTTGATGATTTTGAGAGAGTTTGCAGGGTTTGGAATGTGCAGATTTAGTTTTTGAGACATTGAACATCCTCCACTGACCAGTAGACCTTGATTTTTTCACCCAGCACCCATAGATCGGGCGTTTCGATGGACAAAATAGTGCCTCGCGGGGTGCGCAGTTTTGTTCGATACCGCTCGCCCATGTAAATACAATCCAAAACATCGCCTTCAAATTGAAAGGGTGTTTCCGTCTGTGATTCACCCATTCTTGCGTTAAATGGACGCAAAAGCCAGACAGCCTCATCGCTTGGCTCAGGCTGTTTTGACATTAGCATGCCTTTTGTTAAATCATTCTCGCTGATGAGATTACCCAAACCCAAAAATCCTGCCACCCAGGCATTGGCTGGGTTTTCAAACAGTTCCTGTGGGCTGCCGTCCTGCACAATCACACCATCATGCAAAATGAGCAAACGATCCGCAAGGCCAAAAGCCTCCTGATGGTCGTGGGTGACATAGATGACCGGCTTATGGCTGTCGCGCAAGGTTTGGCGCAGCTCCTGAGTGAGTTCTTCGCGCAATCCCTGGTCAAGCGCGCCAAGGGGTTCGTCAAGCATCAAAAGGTGCGGATCGGGTGCCAGGGCGCGTGCCAAAGCCACGCGTTGCTGCTCCCCACCCGAAAGCTCGGTAACGGGTCGTTTGGCGAAGCTTTCCATGCGGATGGATTTTAGTCGCTCACCGACATTTTTTTCAATCTCAGCCTCAGAGCGTTTTTGCATACGCAATCCAAAGGCGATATTGTCATAGACATTGCGGTGCGGAAAGAGCGCGTAATCCTGGAACATCAAGCCAAAACCACGCTGATGGGCAGGTGTATTGGCAAGGTCAAAGCCATCCCAGCACACCGCGCCTGATTCCGCCTCTTCAAGCCCGGCAATAATGCGCAAAAGGGTACTCTTACCACTGCCCGATGTGCCCAAAAGGCAAATGATTTCACCCTGGGCCAAATCAAAGCTCAGCCCGTTCAGTAAGGGCGCGCCTTCATAGGTTTTATAAATATCTCGTACACTTAGCATCAAAACACTTCCTCACCAGGCAGGCGAATACGCTCGATAATAACACTGCCTGCCACACAAACTACCATCAAAAGACTCGACATCGCCAGTGCCTGTCCATAATTTAATGCCCCTGGTTGGGAGAGATAGCGAAAAATGGCAACCGGAATCGTGGGCATAGCGGTGTTGCTCAAAAAGCTGGAGGCGCCAAACTCGCCCAAAGAAATTGTAAAAGCGAATAGCAAACTCACCACGATTGCTCTAAACAGGATGGGTAAATCGACTTCCCGAAAAACGCACAAAGGGCTGGCGCCCATGCTCGTTGCTGCCAAACGTAAATTCGCTGGAATGCCACGCAAGGCAGGTAAGAGCGTGCGGATAACCAAAGGTAAAGCCACCAGGCTATGCGCGATAGGAATGAGAGCTTGAAAACGTCCTTGGGTAAGCACACTGCTCCCGAAAACGATTAAAAAGCCCAATCCGAGCGTGATCGCGCTCGCGCCCAAAGGCAACATGAAAAGAGGCTCCAGAAAACGGCTCAAGCTGCCTGATTTTTGAATGGCGTAAACGGATATAAGCCCTAAAGTTGTCGCTAACAACATGGTTATCCCAGCGTAAATCATGGAATTGCGAATCGCGAGAATAGGCGGCACATAAAAAAGCGACTGCTCCCGGTTTTCAAAAAGTTCGCGGTAGTAGCGCAAGGTAAAACCCGTATTCAGTTCACCACGCTCACCCCGCGCCGCCTCAAAGGTAAAAAAGGAACGCGTTACAAGGCTCACCGTTGGGGTCACCATGAGCAAAAGCAAAACAGTAACCATGATGATCACAAACGCTTTCTCCCAGCTTCCCTTAGCTACACGTAAGCCCGAACTTTCAGAAGCCATAGCCGCTTTGCCATAACGGGGTTGATTGCTGCGGTTGATCAACACACTCACCAATAGCGTAAAGGCGAGCTGCACGATTGACAGCAATCCCGCGACCGGCAAATTGAAGCGGTTCATGGCTTGGTTGTAAATTTCGACTTCAAGCGTTGAAAATTGCGGACCACCTAACATGAGCACCACACCAAAACTGCTGAAGTCAAACAGAAAGACCATGAGCGTCGCGCTAAGGATGGACGGCATCAACAGGGGCAAAGTCACTTCCTTGAAAGCGCGCCAGGGAGACGCGCCCAAATTTTGCGCGACCAAAGGCAGGTTTTGGTTGAGGCGACTCAGGCTCGAACCAACCATGCGAATCACAATTGAGATGTTGTAAAAAACATGCGCCAATAGGATGGCGCTCAGGCTGTTGAGCATATTGATGGGAGGCGAACTCAAGTTAAACAAGGACATCAAGCCCAGATTTAGCCAACCGCGTGAGCCCAAAAGCGTGTTAAACGCGGCAGCCACAACCACCGTGGGGAGAATAAACGGGATGGTAATCAGCACCCGCAGAAACTTACGTCCCGCGAACTGAAAACGCGCGAAGAGATAAGCTGCCGGCAGACCCAGTATGAGAGTCAGTATGGTTGATAGCGTGGCTTGATAAAGGGTAAAACCGAGGGGTTTGGTGATCTGCGACCATCGAAACAGTTTCCAACCTTGGCTAAACTGGGTGGAAAAGACCAAGCGGAAGATCGCCACCAGAGGCTGATAAAAGAAAACCAGCAAAAACGCGAGTGGCAATGACCATAACAATAAGGTTTGCCAAATGGAGCGTTTCATCATGCGCGTCACTTATAGCCCTTTCGCAAGCACAGTCAACTCAAGAGCGTTCTAATTGCCCAGCATTATTTCAAGCCATTGCTCGATCCACAACTCGCGGTTCTTGGCGATGGTAGTGGGGTCAAGCGTGGCAGGTTTTTCGGGGATTTGGCTGGCTTTCACAAACGCTTCTGGCAAAACAGCTTCCGGTAATACCGGATATACAAAAATCTGCAGAGGTAAATCTTCCTGAAAATCCTTGCTCAAGAGAAAATCAATAAACTTTTCAGCCAATTCGCGCTGCTCAGTGCCTTTCACGATGCCAGCAAACTCGATCTGACGCCAACAGGCATCATCTGCCACAATGGAAGCGGTGGGCGCTTCATCAAGCTCCACTTCGGCGTAAATAAATTCCGCGACAGGGCTGGAAGCATAAGAAACGACGAGCGGTTGGGAGCCCTTGCCCGACGAGCCTGAGAAGTTAGTGTAATAGGCGGTTTCCCAGTCGGCAGCAATGATGACCTGGTTGTCTTTAAGTTTCTTCCAATAGTCAAGCCAGCCTTCCTCACCGAAATGGGCGATGGTCGCCATCATAAACGCCAGACCGGGTGATGAGGTGCTGGGGTTTTCAACAGCAAGCAAGCCCTGATAGGCAGGCAGAATTAGATCTTCAAGAGAAGTTGGCAGTGCCAACCTATGTTCTGTAAACCAGGCTTTATCGTAGTTGATACACACATCGCCATAGTTAATCGGTAATGCCTGATGGGAGGCGTCAAGCTTAAAACTAACATCAATAGCCACTAAAGCGGGTGCTTGGTAAGGCTCGAAAATCTCATTTTCAAGCGCGCGGGATAATAAAGTGTTGTCAATGCCATAAAAAACGTCCGCCTCGCGAGCGCCGGCTGTACTGGTGAGAATCAGTCGGTTGAGCGCGGTGCCAGCATCACCCGCTTTGATAATATTGACCTTAGCGTTGTTTTCACGCTCGAACTTTTCCAGAAGCTCCGCGGTGATGTCAAAAGAATCGTGTGTCATCACGTTGAGCACCCGATCAGCAGGAAAGTCCTGGGGTAAAGAATTTGCTTTAGGAGCGCACGCGCCTAAAAGCAAAATGAATAGTGTGAGCATAAGCAAAAGTTTTTTTGTCATTATCTTCCTTTTCATCTACTATTTTTCAAAATTGGCTCTCGTGTGAATGATTAAAAGCTCGCCTTTTGACAGGCTGACCCTGATTTCTTCGGTAAAAGCGACATTACTGACACCACGCGTTGTGCCAAACGGGAGCCATTCATCGCGCAATGCGTATGCCAGATTTTGGGTTTCATGCACCAGGGCATCACCACGCCAAGGGATAAGCGAAATCAAATCCTGAGGTTCGGTGTCAAGTTTTTTTTCATCGTCAAACAAAAAGACACGCGTTGTGCCGTCATCAAAGGAAAGGTCTATGGATTCAGCTTTTGCCACTTCAAACAAGCCCAAGCTGGCTAAAAGGTGATCCACTCTGCCGCCCAAACCAAAAGCAATAACAATATGGCGATAACCACGCTTTATTGCCTCACGCAAGGCAAGCGCGAGGTCAGTATCGTCTTTTTTGAGGTCAAAACGCAGAACTTCAACAGAACTTTTTTTAAGGTTTTGGAGATATCTCGGGTCAACAGAGTCCAGATCCCCTATGAGCAAATCAGGACTTAATTTGAGCTTTTCGAGATGCTTCAAACCGCCATCAACAGCGATAAGAAAGTCATCCTCGCGAATACGCAAACGCTCAGGGCTTCGCGCCTCGCCATTACTGAACAAAACAGCACGTTTTTCTACTTTCATAACAAAACACCCTCGCTGGGGAGGGTGTTAATTGGTCTTTATCCATCCCTCCGCCAGCATTATCTGGATCAGGTATACGGGTCGGACCTTTGGTCCCTCTCAGCCCTCGCGAGCTCCCCGGGTTATGTAAGGAATGATAACACATTCCTTACAATATTCAAACATTTTTTATTAGCTTAGACTCATTTCACACGCCAAACACGCACGGTACCATCAAATGAAGTGCTCACCAGGGTAGTACCATCCGCGCTCATCTTTACATAAAGGATATTATCCATATGGCCGGTTAGCGTCATGAGAAGGGAACCATCTTCAATATCATGAATCTGAATGTCCATGCCTTCTTCCACAAAAAACGCCTTACCATCGTTGGTAAACCCGAGACCACTTTTCGAATCGGTACTTGTTTCAACTTTGCGAATCTGCTCGCCAGTGAGAGGGTTCCAGAAGAGCACATAGCTATCAGCGCCGGTACTACCCAAAATGTTTCCGTCTGGACTAAAGGCTACGGCGAAAACCCACTCTTCATGCCCATTCAAGACATGCAGAATAATTCCCGTATTCGCATCCCAAATACGCACCGTCTGATCATCGCCGGCACTGGCAATGAGTTTGCCATCTGGCGAAAATGTCACCGCGCGCACGTAATCCGTGTGACCCTCAAGTGTATAGAGAAGTTCATGGCTGTTATAGTCCCATACTTTTACGGTATTATCATCACTGGCTGTGGCAATTTTGCTCTCATCTGGAGAGATGGCGATTTGTCGAATCCAGTCATCATGCGCGTCAAAATAATTGATTTCCGTTCCATCGTTTACATTGAGGAAGTTAACATAACCATGATACGTGCCACCAACCAAAACAGATCCATCTTTGCTGAAAGCGGGTGCCAGCATTTGGTCATATTCCTCATCATACCGTGACCACAAAATTTCGCCTTTCTCATCAGCCATCACGCTTAGCTCATTGCCATTCAGATAGAAGATTTTTGAACCATCAGGCGAAACCGCCAATGAGTAAAACCCGCTGGTGTATTCCTCAATAGCATCAATTTTCGTGCCGGTAGCATAGTCCCAAAGTGTCGTTTGACCATACTTATTAAGCGCGACAAGATTGGTGTTCGTGGGATTGATTTCAAGTTGTCTAAAAAAGATATGTCCCCAGTTAAATGTATTAATGCGGGTACCAGTGGCAATATCCCAGACAACGATTTCCGCTTGTTCACCATTCGTTAGCAATTTTGTGCCATCCGCTGAAAAGACAACCGCGGTACCTTCAGCGTCTTCAAAACTATTCCTAAAAATCTCCTCACTTGAAGCGACATGATAAATTGCCACACTGCCATCGTCACTTGCCGTAGCAATCAGACTGGAGTCGGGTGACCAAGCCAGTTGGTTGATGTAATCGGCATGCTCGGCGATGGTGTTCAAGAGTGCGCCACTGTTAATATCCCAAATTTTGAGCACACCCTCACTGTTTCCTGTGGCGAGCTGCGTGCCATCCGGCGAAATAGCCATTGAATAATAATCTTCACCATTGATTATTTCGCGCGAGTAAGCGTAACTTTGTCCACTTTTCTTATAAATGGTGGCGACATCATAATTATCCGTAGCAAATATGGTTCCATCACTTGAGAGGGTTATTTCGTAAGTCAGGTCATCCTGCTCAATCATAGAGATAAGCTCAAAGCTGTCGGCGGCATAATGGTAAATACCATCATACGAAGCTGCTAAAAGTTCGCCATTAGGGGTAAAAGCGACGTCTAAAACAACCTGATCATCCATCAAATGTCGCACTTTTTCCCTGGTATTCGCGTCATAAACATCGATACCAATGGTCGTAGCTACCGCAAAAACCTTCGCGTCATAGGAATAACTCGCGCTCATGCCCTTTCCCTCACCAATGCGATAAATTTGTTCAATTCGATGAGCGTTTTCTGCTGTAATCATTTCTCCGCCTGAAAGAGCACCTTTTATATAAGGTCGCAAAAACACTAAGCACAGAACCAAACAGAGAACAAGCAAGCCACCCAATACGCCTAAGACAATCCACAGAGCGGTTTTTTTCTTCTTTGGCGGTGCCTGATAGACAGGGGATGGTTGACCCTGGTATGCTGGGGGTGGTGTCTGATATGTTGGAGGCATCGGTGCTTGTTGAAACCCTGGTGGGACTGTCTGGCTGGTATCAAAAGTGGCTGGGTTGGGAACGCTCACGAACTCACCTTCTTTTGGAAGCGCGTAACTAACAAATTCGCCTTGCGGTGCCGACGCTACAGGTTGCGTGCCACCTTGTGGCAAGTCTGCCGGTGGTGGGGAGTAAAGCACGGGTTCAGGCGATGCGGGAATATACGCCACTTCAAAATCCTCAGGGGCAGCACTTTGCGCAGGGAATTCTTGCGCCTGTTCTATTCGCTCTTGAGAGCTTTCCTCCGCGACGGTCTGGGCAGGAACACTTTCTTCCAATTTGCTTCCGCAAGCCATGCAGAACCTATACTCAGGATTATTATTCGTATTGCAATAGGGACAAATCATCATTACCTCCAAAATCAGAGTTCTTATACAGAATTTTTAATCATGCCTATTGTACTAAGAAAGCTAAAAGAAAGTCAGTAAAATAGTCTTTACACATTAATGGATGATAAGAGCTAATCCAATCTGCACTATACCGATAAATCAGCTGTTAGGATTTGATATGCGATGATAACGGGCAAGGAATAATGATTTCATGCCCGTGAACCCGGGCAAGATGGCACGCTTGATGCCTCAATTTCAACCTCCCGGAAGCGTGCCATCATTATCTGAATCAGGTTTAACAAACAATTCTTTGGCAGGGCTTAGCCCTGGCGGGCACCCAGAGTTACTTAGACCATTAGATAGTTTATTCAGCTATCAAATTATTAATCGCGTTTCTGCTCTAAGGCACGCGAAAGACACGCACAACACCATCTCTGCCAGTACTAATCAATGTTCTTCCATCCGCACTAAGCCAAACGCTATAAGCGAAGATGGGAATATCACCAATGCCAGTGATCAAACTTCCGTTTTCGATTGAATAATGATCAATGTTAGATGAACCAGGCAAGAATATAGACTTACTGTCTGTGGGAAGTGCAATATCTAAAGCGAATAAGTTGTTGGCCTCGATTTTTTGCAATTGCGATCCAGTTTTCAGGTCCCAAATAATGATCTTTCTATTAGCTCCCGCGCTGGCAAGCAAATTGCTATCCGAAGAAAACGCCAAAGCAAACACTTTTTTTTCGTGACCTTCCAGCTTATACAGCTGCTTGGCTGTCTTAGGATCCCACATGATGACTGCTGGTTCATCACCTGCAGAAGCCAGGTAAGTGCCATCCGGCGAGAAAGCGATCGCGCTCACAGCAGCATTATGCCCGGTTAAGGTCGCGATTAATTCGTGGGTGTCAAAACTCCAGAGCTTGACAGTTTTGTCCTCACTGGCAGTAGCGATCGTTTTTCCATCAGGAGAGATTGCCAGTTTCTTGATAGAGCTATCATGAGCCTCAAACTGGCTCAGTTCCTCTCCACTTTCAGCGTCAAAAACTTTGACAGCACCGCCAAAAGTACCCGCAATTATCTTAGCTCCATCAGCACTGAAAGCTGTTGTCAATATTCCGTCATCTAAAACGCCGAAAACAGTCCATAAGACATCATCCGACAGATTGCTCATTGAAGAAAGACCGTTGCGGTCAACATAGAAGATTCTGTCTCCCAAAGGGGAGATAGCCGCTGTGTGGATAGACTGCGTATACGTACAAATTTGTTCGCCAACAGAATCAGAATCCATATCCCAGTATATGACAGCACCCGCTATATTTAGACCGATGAGTTTTTTTCCATTCGCGTCCAATTCAAAGTCAAGAAACATATTTTTGCCACCTTGCAGTGTTTTCTCAACACTGGTGCTGGCAATATCCCAAATTTGTACTTCGGACTCTGCGCTGCCTATAATCAAACGCTTGCCATCAGGACTGAACTCCACGGTGAAAATGTAGGACTCAAAAGTGTTCAGGGTTTTGTTTTTTGTCCCATCAGCATTCCAGATAACCACAGTCTGATCAGCGCTTGCGGTCGCAAATATACTGCCATCAGGTGACCAGGCAATTGCATTGATACCGTCTGAATGAGCGTTGATTTCTTGCAGCAAAAGTCCGCTTTCAACTTCCCAAATCTTCAATTCACCTTTATAGTTTCCGGTAGTAATTTTTTTGCCATCAGAAGATACTTCGAAAGCATTTATAAATTCGTTGGGAAGAATTTCATGAGAATCTTCTAACTTAGCCCCATCAATCTTATATATAAAAGAAGCCAGAGTCCCGATTGAAACTAATGTTTTTCCATCGGCGGATAAGCCAAAGCTACGAGTTACACGATCTGAACCATAAGTTAGCAGGTAATTGAAATCATTCGCGCTATAGTGAGCAATTCCTGCATCAGTACCCGCCAGAAGACTTCCATCAGGCAAGAAAACGACATCATTAACCTTTTCGTTAACATTGAGCTTTTTATAAATCCCTTTGCTCTGAATGTCATAAATATCAAGTCCTGTAAATTTCGCGATGGCCACGTATTTGCCATCAGGGGAATAGTCCATATTAACTGCGGTTCCTGGACTCAGCTGTGCGATTTCCTGTAATTGCTCAGCATTTTCCGTCGTGATGGATTGTCCGGCGGGGATAATAACAGGCTCCGGCACTTCTATTGGGATAGACTCTTCTGCCGGGATTGATTCTCCCATTGGAATAAGCTCATCGCTTGGAGGTGGGACTTGTTCAGGTTCTGTGTCTTCAGGATCTGTAACAACAAGTCCCGACTCCATTGGCGTTGATTCAAGCCCATCAGCCTTCCTGGGACCTTTGGTAAGCAATGGGCGGAAAACGATTAGAGTTAGTACTAAAACAATAAGAAATAATGCCAGCAAAACACTAAAAACAATTAACGGTTTTTTGTTAGCTGATTTTATCGGTGGTTTTATTGGCGGTGTTTGGGGCGGATAAGCATACTGTTTCTGCTGTTGATAATGGGGCTGGGTTTGAGACAGATAGCCCTGAGGAGCAATGTAATACGTTTGTGGTGGAGGATATTGACCAGGTTTTTGGGGATATTGACCAACTGGTGGACTCGTAGGCCGGGGCGGTGGCATGGCAGTTCTTTCTGATGAACCAGTCGGCCGCAAGGTCTGAGGCGCTCCAACTGGGGGAACATTTGCCCGATAAGCTGTCGGAGTACCCTCTTGAAAACGTGCTTCTGGTTTATGCATTTCAACAGGCCTTTGTTGAGCCTGGAAAGACTGTTTCCCTGGCTGCATCGGTGACATTTTAGGGAATGATATCTGGCTAAAAGAAGTTCCACAGCTCTTGCAGAACTTACTGTCAGCGCGGTTGCTTGTTTGACAATTCGGACAAATCATCTCTTACCTCCGCAATAATGAAATTGTAATGTTGATAGATATCTGTCTATTTATTTTACCAAATTTATTTATTATTGGTTGATTTTCAAGGCTAAAATAAATCGCTTTTTAGCCATCGCGTTTCAGCTCTAAGGCACACGAAAAACACGCACAATGCCTTCAGAACCACAACTAATCATTGTTTTTCCATCCGTACTAATTAAAACACTATAAACACGACCCAGAGAATCACCAATGTCGGTAATCAAGTTACCGGTTTCTATTGAATGTAGTTCAATATTTGATGAACTAGGCACAAATATGGTCTTATTGTCTGTGGAAAATGCCATATCAAAAGCAATTCCGCCCTTGGTCTTAAATTTTTGCAGCTGCGATCCGGTTTTGGGGTCCCAAATAATGACAAGATTGGAAAATCCTGCGCTGGCCAGAAAATTGCCATCCGGAGAGAAAGCTAAAGCAAACACTTTATCTTCGTGACTTTCCAGTTGATACAGCTGCTTAGCTGTCTTAGGATCCCACATGATGATTAATGGTTCATCCCCTGCAGAAGCCAGGTAAGTACCATCCGGCGAAAAAGCAAGTGCGCTCACAGCAGCATTATGCCCGGCTAAGGTCGCGAGTAATTCATGCGTATCAAAACTCCAGAGCTTGACCATTGTGTCATCACTGGCAGTGGCAATTGTTTTTCCATCAGGGGAGATGACCAGTCTTCTGATAACTGCATCATGAGCCTTAAATTGGCTCAGTTCCTCTCCACTTTCAGCATCAAGAATCTTGACATAGCCTCCATTAGTGCCCGCAATTAACATAGAGCCGTCAACAGAGAAAGCTGGAGCCAGCATTTGGTCATCGTATTCGTGGCAATCAGACCATAAGACATCACCCTTTGAGTTGCACATTGAAGAAAAACCAATGGCGTCATAATAGTATATTTTGTCTCCCAAAGGTGAAACAACTGGTGGTTCAATAAACACATTATACTTGCTAATTTGTTCGCCATATGAATCAGAATCCACATCCCAGTATACGACAGTCCCATCCCCATTTCGACCAATGAGTTTTTTTCCACTCGCGTCCAATTCAAAGTCATAGAACTTTTTTGTGCCACCTGTCAGTGTTTTTTCAAGACTCGCATTAGCGAAATCCCAAATTTGAGCCTCATTTTTTGCAGTGCCAGTAATTAAACGCTTGCCATCAGGACTGAACTTCACGGTATGAATATTGGACTCAAAAGTGTTCAGGGTTTTGTTTTTTGTCCCATCAGCATTCCAGATAACGACGGTTTGGTCCTCACTTGCGGTCGCAAGTATGCTGCCATCAGGTGACCAGGAAATTTCATTGATGCTGCCTGAATGCGCGTTGACTTCATGCAACAAAAACCCACTTTCAACTTCCCAAATCTTCAATTCACCTCCGGAACTTCCGGTGGCTACTTTCGTTCCATCAGGAGATAGATCGAAAGACCTAATATATATATTATAAAGAATTTTATGAGATCTTTCTAAAACACCATCATTGATTTTGTATACGAGAGAATCTGGAGAACTATTTGAAAGTAATGTTTTTCCATCAGCAGACAAACTGAGGGAATAAACTATACGATCAGTATCATAACTTTGCAAGTAGTTGAAATCATCCGCGCTATAGTGATCAATACCAAAATCAGTGCCCGCCAGAAGACTTCCATCATGCAAGAAAACGACATCTGAAACCTTTTCGTCAACATTGAGCTTTTTATAAATCTCTTTGCTCTGAATGTCATAAATATCAAGGCCGGCAGATGTCGCGATAGCTACGTAACTGCCGTCAGGGGAAAAGACAATATTTTTTGCAGATCCCGCACTCAGCCGCGCGATCTGCTGTAATTGATCAGCATTTTCTGAGGTAATGGCTTGACCTGAGGCGATATATATTGGCCGGGGGGGTTCAGTTGGTGCAGGATCTTCTACCGGAATTGGCTCTTCTATTAGGTTTGGTTCATCGCCTGGAGGTGATCCCCATTCAGGATCTGGTTCCTCTGAATCATTCATGATAAGTCCTGATGCCAGTGGTGTTGAGTCAGTCCCATCAGCCTTTATAATTCTCCTGGTAATCATTGGGCGGAAGACGGTCAGAACCAGAACTAAAGCAATGATAAGAAATACCAGCAAAACACTTAAGAAAATAAACGGCTTCTTTTTAACTAATTCTATAGGTGGTTCTATCGGCGGTGTTTGGGGGGAATGAACATTCGGTTGTTGTTGATAATAAGGCGATGTTTGGGGCGGATAGGCTTGAGGAGCAGAATAGAACGTTTGGGGTGGTGGCATGGCAGTTCTTTCTGATGAACCAGTCGGCCGCAAGGTCTGAGGCGCTCCAGCTGGAGGAACATTTGCCCGATAAGCTATCGGAGTACCCTCTTGAAAACGTGGTTCTGGTTTATGCATTTCAACTGGCCTTTGTTGAGCCTGGAAAGACTGTTTCCCTGGCTGCATTGGGGACATTTTAGGGGGTGATATCTGGCTAAGAGAAGCTCCACAGCTCTTGCAGAACTTACTGTCAGCGCGGTTGCTTGTTTGACAATTCGGGCAAATCATCTCTTACCTCCGCAATAATGAAATTGTAATGTTGATAGATATCTGTCTATTTATTTTACCAAATTTATTTATTATTGGTTAATTTTCAAGGCTTAAAAAGGATGATTTTTTAGCCAATCAATAAAATAATTTTGAAGCTTTGCCTGGAAAAATTTCAGAGTATTAATGGTTTATTATTTGGTTAGGTCAGCGATGAGCAATTGAAAAGCGATAACGCCAGGCATGCCACCCGTTTTGATATCCTCATCAATTTTCAACAGGCGACCATAGATATCGAGTAACTGTGCCATGGAAAAACGGCTGGCTTGTTGATAAAGCTTACGGGCGATGAATGCCATTACTTTGAGTTCGCTCTGCACTTTATCCTGACGCCCGCCCTCATCCATCACTTCACGGGCTTGGATAAGCAAGCGAAACTGACGATGAATCATGCCGGTAAGCTCCATGACATCGCTTTTTTCAGTGAGCAGTAAAAACTGCTCCATCGCCTTTTTACCATTGCGTTCGCCCAGAGCGTCAACCAGGGCAAAAATATCGCCCTCCTGGTCTTGCGTGGTGAGTAAAATGAGGTCTTTGGTGCTGATGGTGCCACCTTCCCCGACATAAGCAATGAGCTTGTCAATTTCATGCCCGGCACGTAGCGTGTCATTGCCCACATATTGCGCGAGCAAGACAGAGGCGGAATTATCCATCGCGCCACCGTTGTCTTTACAATATTTCCGAATCCACACAGGCATTTCGGAAACATCAGGCAAAGAACAATTCATCACTTGCGCGCGGGACGGGTTTTCATTGATCCATTCAAGCACCCAGTCATAACTTTTGGCGTTTTCCCAGGCGGCTTTACCGCTTCGTTTAATCACCTGGTCATCAACAAACAAAAGCAATTGCGTCGTTTCGGGAAGTTCTGTAAACAATTTAAGAATGCGCTCTTTGTTGGTTTTAGCTTGTTTGGCCAAAAATGCGCGCGCGTTTTCAATGATTACCAGACGGCGCGGCGCCAAAAACGGCATCGCCATAGCATCAGCGCTAAGACTATCCATGTTTAATGCTTCGCCATCCAAAAGAGAGGTGTTGAGTTCAGCCATATCGGGGTCGCCCAAAGCTTCCTTAAAACCTGCCACAAGCTCACGAAAACGTGTGCTGTCATCTCCCCGCAAGAGGTAAAGGACTGGCTCAGCAGCCATGTTTATGCCTCGGTGTCCACCTTGTGAACCGATCCGTTAAGGACCCTTTGGGTGAACACACTGGTCACCTGCGTGTCCTCGATATCACCATTGGTCGTGATGTGTTTTTGCGTTATTGGACCCAAAGGCCTGGCAAGGAAATAAGCTGGTATCGCGGTAGCGGTAGCAATCAGATAGTGATACCACTTAGGTTTCTTTTCGTGCACGGTCGTTAGCGCTAAAACGCTGCCCGCGACCATACTTGCCACAAACGCCGGAACAGCGATGTTCGAGCCACAGTTGGGATGTATTGCTAAATCCGTTTCGCCAGCTTGCAGGCGGCGTTTGGCTTCCAATGTGGCTTCGGTCATCAACTCCGTGGGCAGGTCAGCAACCATCAAAAAGCCTTTCGGGTTCGAGATGCCCGCCATACGCAAGCCAGGGTAACGCTCAGAAAGCACCTGCATTGTGGCGTGCTCCAAAGCGTGATTGCGTCGGAGACGACGCAAAAAGGGAATGTAATCAAGTAAGTTCTTTTTCATAACAACCTTCTTTATTCTAAGGAATCGTAGATTTTAACGATTCCTTCCGATGGCATAACTGTCAAGTTTTTTAGGCTATAGCCTGATTCTACCAAGCTATTGACGATTTTAGCACCATAGTAATAGCCTTTTTTGCCAAAACATACGCCCACATCAGGATATATCAGAGTTACTTATTTTTCCTCTTCAACAAACGCCAGCTTGAGCGCGTCGCGCAAAGAGCGCGCTTCTAAAATTTCAATACCTTCGGGCCAGGGTTCGCCCTTTCGCGCGCGACGGGGCACAATCGCTCGTTTGAAACCCAACTTCGCGGCTTCACGCAGGCGTGTTGGCATTTGCCCTACCATACGCAGTTCACCAGAAAGCCCAACCTCGCCAATCAGCACGGTATCCGCCCGCGTGGGCACATCGCGCATGGATGACGCCAAAGCTGTAGCAACTGCCAAATCAGCCGCGGGTTCTTCGAGTCTTAATCCACTCACCACATTGGTTATTACGTCTTGATTGCCCAAATTAAGACCCACGCGACGCGTCAAAACAGCCACGATAATCAGCAATCGATTGAAGTTGATACCGTTCGCGATACGACGCGGATTACCAAAATTGGTAGGGGTGGTTAAGCCTTGCACTTCCACCAAAAGCGGACGGGTGCCTTCCATGGTAACCGCCACAGCTGATCCCGGCGCGTTGACCATGCGCTCAGCCAAAAAAACTTCGCTGGGATTGCGCACCTCAACCATGCCGCGTTCCTGCATTTCAAAAACGCCCACTTCGCTGGTCGCGCCATAGCGGTTTTTTACCGATCGCAAAAGACGATAGCTTTGAAAATGCTCGCCTTCGAGGTACAAAACCGTGTCCACAATGTGCTCAAGCACGCGCGGGCCCGCAATCGCGCCTTCTTTGGTGACATGCCCGATGATAAAGACGGTCAGCCCCGTGGTTTTGGCGATTTCGCGCAGTTGGCTGGCGCTTTCGCGCACCTGGGATATCGAGCCTGCGGCTGACTCCATATTGGGCAAAGTCATGGTTTGAATCGAGTCGATAATCAGCATCGCCGGTTTTTGCCCGGCGATATGTTGCATGACCGTGCCAAGGTTGGTTTCTGTTACCAGGAGCAGGTTTTTAGGTAATTGGGTTGCGTTTTCGTCACCTTTCGCGGCAATGCGATCAGCGCGCATTTTAATCTGGCGTTCTGATTCCTCGCCAGACACATATAAAACGATCTCCCTTTGAGCAAGTTCCATTGCCATTTGCAAAATGAGCGTGCTTTTGCCAATGCCCGGGTCACCGCCGATTAACACAACCGAGCCAGGCACGATGCCACCACCCAAAACGCGGGCAAATTCTTCCATTTTTAAGGGCACGCGGTCTTCTTGCGCGCCCTGGATGTCAGCCAATGGACGCACCCTGGAATTGCCCACCAAGCCCCGCTGATACGTTTTTGAGCTGGCAGTCGGCTCTGCTTCTACCAGCTCCTCGACCATACTATCCCAGCTCTCACAGCTTGGGCAACGCCCAAACATGCGTGAGGCGGTCTTTCCGCATTCCTGACAAACGTAGCGCGTGTAGCTTTTAGCCATGTTTAGCTTCCTGCTAACTCAAGTTCCGCTTCGGGATCTTGTTCTTCGCTCAAGATGCCGATGCGCTCTTCTTTGCGTAAGATGATACGTTTTTTGTCGTCTGCTTCTTCAAGCTCAGCGATGATGTGATCACCATTCTCAAACTGACCCATCAACAGCGCGTCTGAGAGGGGCTCTTCAATCATCTGCTGCACCACCCGTCGCACCGGGCGCGCGCCCATTTCGGGGTCGTAGCCCTCTTCAGCCATGAAGTCGAAGGCTTCGTCTGTGGCGGAGATGCTCAGGTCTTGTTCAATCAACATATCCTGTACTTTCTCGAGTTCGAGCTCAACAATCTTGCGAATATCAGCACGGTTAAGCGCGCGAAAGACGATGACGGTATCCATGCGGTTGATAAACTCCGGGCGGAATTTACGCTTGAGGGCGTCCATGAGTTTTTTCTGCATCTCATCATATGCCAGTCGTTCTTCAAGTTCTTCATCCTTCGCCAGAGCGAAACCAAAGTTTGTCTGCTGTTTAATGACTTCCGCGCCGACATTGGTGGTCATGATGATAATGGCATTCTTGAAGTCCACTTTCAGGCCTTTAGCATCGGTAAGGTGACCTTCTTCCATAATTTGCAGGAGCATATTCAAAGCTTCCGGATGGGCTTTTTCGACCTCGTCAAAAACGACAATCGAGTAAGGTCGGCGGCGGATGGCTTCGGTCAACTGACCTGCTTCATCGTAGCCCACATAACCAGGAGGCGCGCCAACCAGTCGGCTCATACTGTGGCGTTCCATGAATTCGCTCATATCAATTTGAATCAGCGCTTCTTCATTGCCAAAGAGCAAGCGCGCCAGCGCTTTGGTGAGCTCGGTCTTGCCAACACCAGTCGGGCCGAGGAACATAAAAGAGCCAACCGGCCGGCGTGGGTTTTTGAGCCCTGCCCGCGCGCGGCGTACAGCCTTTGCGATGGCGCTGATGGCTTCTTCCTGCCCGATAATCGACTCGGACAAAGCCTCTTCCATATTCAAAAGGCGTTCGCTTTCTTCCTGGGCGAGTTGGGTGAGGGGGATGCCCGTCCACATGGAGATAACTTCCGCCACGTCTTCACCAGTAACGGTGGGCGCGTTAGCGCGATCCCAGCCTGTTTGCAAACTTTGCAAACTGTTTTCGAGCTCTTCCTGTCGTTTTAGCAATGCCTGAATATTGTCGTTGTCTTCAACCGCCTGGGCTTCTTTGAGTTCGGCACGAACTTTGCGCAGTTTAGTCATCAGCTCCTTGCTGTTGACAGCGGTATCGCTTTTGTACATGCGCACGCGCGATGCTGCTTCGTCAACCAAATCAATGGCTTTATCTGGCAAGAAACGCTCACTGACATAGCGTGAACTCAGCTTCGCGGCGGTTTCGATGGCTTCATCGCTGATGTGCAGACGGTGGTGCTCTTCATATTTCTCGCGCAAACCGTAGAGAATTCTGATGGTTTCATCCACGGTAGGTTGCTCAACCACAATGGGCTGGAAGCGACGCTCTAAGGCAGCATCCGATTCGATACTCTTGCGGTATTCGTTTAAGGTCGTCGCGCCGATGACCTGCAATTCGCCACGTGAAAGAGCGGGCTTGAGGATGTTGGCGGCATCCACCTGCGAACCTGCTGACCCCGCGCCAACCAACATGTGCAATTCGTCAATAAAAACAATCGCGCCGCTGGTTTTCAGCTCATCAATGACACGTTTGAGGCGTTCTTCAAACTGACCCCGGTACATTGTTCCCGCTACTAAGGAGCCGACATCCAGCTGCAATACGCGTTTATCGAGCAGCAAAGCGGGCACATCGCCTGTGAGAATACGCTGGGCAAGACCTTCAACGATTGCCGTTTTGCCTACACCAGGTTCGCCAATGAGAGCAGGATTGTTCTTGGTGCGGCGTGCCAAAATTTGAATAACGCGCTCAATCTCTTTCTCGCGCCCAATGACCGGGTCGAGCTTATCCGCTTCGGCGAGAGCGGTGAGGTCTGTGGCAAGCTGGTCCACGAGAGGGGTCTTGCTATCGTCCTTTTCCATGCGAGCGCGACGGGACAAACGTGGCGCGCCTGCCATGGCGGGAGTATCGCTTTCTTTTTTGGGTGGAGCGGTGTCCACGTTTTCTTCAAGTTCTTCTTTGGCACTTTTGAGCACGCGTTTGGTCTGGCGTCTGATTTGCTCGGGCGTCACACCCAGACTTAAAAGCACCTGCATACCCGTGCTGTTTTCGTCCGCGGCCATAGCCAGCAAGAGATGTTCTGTACCGACTGTTGCGGTATTGTTCAAGTTAGCTTCTTCAATCGCGCGTTCGAGCAGCTTTTTGGTCTCTTCCGCGAGGCTATAAGACTTTGGCTCATCCTCAACCTTGCGTTCTTCTTCAACGACTTTGCGAACAGCGTCAACACTCACGCCAAGGTCTTCTAAAACGCGGTTAGCGATAGTACCTTTTTCAATCATCAAAGCCAACAAAAGATGTTCAATAGAAATCTTTTGGGTTTTGTATCGTTCAGCTTCTAATTGTGCCAGGCTGAGCACCCTTTTTGCTTTTTGTGTAAATTTATTAATAACAGCCAAGGTAGTCCTCCTGTAGAGTTTTAGTGTCGGTCGTGCCAGTATGAAAGAGGATTTCTGTTCATTTGAAAATATGAGAGAAATATGAAGGCATGCCCGACCTCTGTTAATTGTACCAAAGCAAAGGCAGTGCTCAAATAGCATTACCTCTTTTTGATAAACTGTTAATAGAGTCCAGCTTTATTTTGTGTTGAGATAACTGGGTATCGTTTTTCGCAGGTAATGACAGGTGTAACCACCCGGATGTTTTTGCAAATAGTCCTGATGATATTCCTCAGCCTGCCAGAAAGTGCCTAAGGGTTCAAGGGATGTCACGACTGGGTTACGCCACATGCCACTTGCGTTGACAAGCTGGATCATCTTTTCCGCGGTTTGTTTTTGAGTCTCATCCCTGTAAAAGATGGCACTGCGGTAGGAAATGCCAAAGTCGTTGCCCTGGCGATTAAGCGTGGTGGGGTCATGCATACGGAAAAAGAAATCCAGAATTTGCAACAAGCTGGTTTGGCTGGTATCAAAGACTATTTTGAGCGCCTCAGCGTGCCCAGGATGGTTTTGATAAGTGGGATGGTCATTTTCGCCACCGGTGTAGCCACATTCGGTATCCAAAACGCCGGTTTCTCGCCTAAAAAGCTCCTCCATACCCCAAAAACATCCTCCCGCGAGGATAATCTCATCGATTTGTGTTTCTTGCATACCATCCGTCCTATTAAGAAATCTCACGGCACTAAACCATGCCGTGAGAAAATCATATCAGATTCGTTAAGCTATATCACTTTCCTGCACAAAGCAGACTTGGTTTACCAGTCGGCACCATCAATGCTTTCGCTGGTGTCAATCGAAATCATTTCTCCGGTCAGTGGATTATATACCCAAAGGGTTTGCATATTCGTGCCAGAATAATCGTCCACTGATGGACGTTGAACAATCAACATGCGGTAGTCGCCAGATGACCACTTAACAACCTGCCAATCGCTGACTTCGCCTGTCCAGGGAGTAATGTATACCGGAGAGAACGAAGGATCCTGAAAATCAATCAGCACCAGGTCGGTATTACTCAGACTCCACCATATATCAGGTGTGTAATCATTAATACTGGGATCAGTGATGCTGTTTTGACTTATTACCAGGTAGCGGTCATCAAAAGACCAGTGCGGATTGCCCCACAAAGTGCGTGTTCCTTCAAAGTTTTCAAGCTTCCAAAAGCCATTGCCATTGATTTCCTTGACCATGACGTAAATATTCATCATCTCGTCGAATTTATAGCCATGTGGATAAGCTAAGTATTGCTCGTTGTGAGAAAGGCTGTTCGTGCCAGACACACCCTGATTCATATACATTTCCGTTTGACTGTCATAAAGCACGCCAATTCCCGGAAAAGCCGGGTTGCAGTAGGTCTCGTAATAGCTAAAATAGCGACCACTGGATGAAACATCAAAACCTTCTCCGTAGGCACCACTACCATGTGTATCGGAAACGGGCAATCCACCCAAGTATTCTATTGTTTCCCTGTTGATGTCAAAGCGCAACGCAGTAGCTGTTTTGTCATCTGCAGATCCACAAGCGCCATACCGACGCGAAAAGTATAGTCGACCCTGTCGATCCCATCCCATCAGATGGTCAAAAGCATCATATTGCACATCGTAATCCTTCATAAACCAGACGTTACCCGTTTGGATATCGTAGATTTGAACAGAACCGCCATAAGTTTCATCATAAGCAACATAGCGACCATCTGGGGATAATTTAGGATTTTGATACTTCAACCATTCTGTTGAGTTCCTGGTTCCACCATCCTGAGTAAGGCGCAGTTTGCTTTGTGTATCAGGCAGGTAAGCCCAGATATTTTCGTCTTTTGCGTAAACGATCATGGGCAAAGATGCCTGAGTGGTTTGTGGCTCCCGAACAGCTTCAGAAGCGGCTTGCGTTAAGGACAGGGGAGTAATAGCTTCCTCAAACCCCATAATAATGGAGTAACGCAGCACGTCCGCAGCGTCAATGAGGCATTGCTCCCTTAGAACACCGCTTTCCGGGTTTTCAACAGTAAATAAGAAAGAGTCTTTCCAGCTATAAGCAACGAGAATGATGTCATTTGTGCCAGCGTAACGCCATTCTGTTCTCGTGAAAGTCACTCCTTCAATCTTTACCTGTGAAGAACTTGAAACAAACGATTCTGACATTCCATGACCATTATTGAGAAAGATCTGACACTCAGGATATCTTTTATGTTGTAAATTCGGATAAGAAGAATCACCGGCACTGCGCCAAAGCTCAAAGGCATAAGTGAACCAGATATTTTCCTGCATCTTTGTCGAAATGAGTGGCGGAAATACCTCAGGCGTTGGTATGGGTGTTTCATCTGGCGATTGGAATAGTGATTGGAGTGTCGTTTCTATTGGGCGATTTTCAGACTCGCGACCTGGCTGAAAAAAAGGCATGGATTCTTCTGACTTTGGCGTAGGGTTTATGGGCAATTCTTCTTGGGATTGCAACGCATCAGATAGTGAATCAAACAGTGCTTCCGGTATTTTTAATAATTTACATGAGGAAGTCATTAATATGATGATAATGGCTAATAAGATAAGCAGATTTCTTTTCTTCATTTTTTCCTCTTCTTTAATTGTCTACTTAAACTCGTGGTAAAAGATACTTTAAGTTTACCATTCACTTGTACTTGCGTCATAACTTGGCATTCAAACGATAACCATATATATATCTTAGGTTCAGATATTTAGTGCAACGGATGAGGAGATACAATCATTCGTATGCGATACACAAGATTGAATGAAAAAGAAAGAGAAACAATTAGCAAGGGACTCGCTCAAAACAAGTCCATACGAGCAATCGCCAAGGAATTAGAGCGCAGTCCCAGTACCATATCGCGAGAGATTAAGCGAAATCAAAGCAAAACAGGCTATTGGGCTTTCTCAGCAAATCAAAAAGCAAAAGCCAATGCAAGCTCCAGAAGGAAACATAAAAGACGCTTGATGCAAAATCAAAGGCTTCGCAACTATGTGGAAGAAAAAGTGAAAAAAGGTTGGTCGCCCAAAGCTCTTGTTGAAAGATTGATAATCGATTATCCTCATGACATGAGCATGCGCATTTCACACGAAGCGATTTACCAATACATATATGTCTTGCCACGTGGAACCTTGAAGCAAACCTTGATTGAAGGGTTGCGACAGGAACGCAAGTACCGCAGAGCTCAAAAAAACGGGCAGATAGAGGAAACACGAGGGAAAATCAGTGGTATGCTGGCTATTGAAGAACGCCCGGCGGAAGTAGAAGACAGAACTGTGCCTGGTCATTGGGAAGGCGATCTCATACTGGGTAAGTACAATCGCAGCGCGCTTGGCACTCTGGTGGAGAGAACAACACGATACACCATATTAGTACTACTGGGAGATAAGAAAGACGCTGAAAGCGTGCGAATAGCCTATGCTGAAGCGTTCAAGAGTGTGCCTGAAGCTTTGAAAAGGAGCCTGACTTATGATCAGGGCAAAGAAATGAGCCAACATGAGAAGTTCACCATTGACAGTGGCATCCAGGTTTACTTTGCACATCCATCTTCGCCTTGGGAGCGTGGCACGAATGAAAACACTAATGGATTAGTCAGACAGTACTTTCCCAAAGGGACAGATTTTACTCAGGTCACTCAAGAAAGGATCAAAGAAGTACAGGATTTGTTGAATGACCGTCCTCGGGCGGTGCTAAACTATTACAAACCTGATGAAGTGTTTAATAAACTTGTTGCACTAAATCTTTGAAACTACCATGATAATCCACTAGCGACTATACCCAAAAAAGCCAGTTTTCGCCTTGGGGAGGAATACTTGTTGTTATAGGTTGATATTGCGGTTCCGTTGCTTCAGAATCGTTACTTGGTTTCATCATTTCAATGAGCTTTTCAGTTATCCTGGCGCATGTCTTAACAGCTGACAAGACGGACAAAAAACGATGGGATTAAACTTGTCTTTTTCATTCTCTTCTTCGGTTTTTTAAATGTGGTCGGTTTGGTTAAAGTCAGTCTTTTATCAAAATGATCGTGGCAAGTTTTTTTGCGGGCTTATCCGTCACTAACCTTAAGCATGAGTTCATTATCTGCCAAAAGCAAGTGAAATACAGTTCCCAAAAGTAGTCTCATTTTACCCCGTAAGATGGAAAAGCGTTTATCTACGGAGCATTAGTTAGAAGCAAATTAAGGTTTAAAACCCTTCTCCGCCGACAAGGTAACCACATCATACGCCTGTGCCTCGCATTCGGGAGGGAGCGTTTCAGCCTTGGGTCCTTCAACTGAGAAATATTCAGACCCGTAATAAAAAGCCAAAAGAATTAGGTCTCCGTTTGAAATGCGAGTCCAGCGTGTAACCTTTATTTCTTTTCCGCCAAACGTTTTCGGCGACATATTAGCTTCAAACGTGTTCGGGTCCATGCCATGCCCAAATTGATACTGGAAATTACAACCGTTGTAGTTTTGGATTGCAAGAAATTGTAACCGCGATCACTATTGATTCTCCATAATGCCGTATCATAGGTGAGCCAAAAGCCATCTCCCATATCTACAACACCTAAGGTCACAACCGGCATTGGCGTGGGGCTTGGTGGAATTTCGGTAGGTGTTGGTGGTATTGCAGTTGGTGGTATTTCGGTAGGAATTGGCGGAACATCGGTTGGGGTTGGGGGCACAGTTGTGGGCTGAACTTGCTCAACTGGCGTTCGGGGCTCATCCGGTTTCGTATCTTTAGGAGATACATTAATCTCTATTGTGCAAGCTGAGAGAAGGATACACAAAACTAAACTCACTGTAAAAAACAATGCAAATTTATTACGTCGCACTTTCTGCCCTCCATTTTTATGATGTTAATTAGCATTTTACCACTTATAGCCCCTTTTAATGTCAAACAGGCCAGCGTTTTTTACTGGCCTGTTTGGATTCAACAAGAAAAGAAATGGCTTATAGCGCCTCGAATTTATCCACCAAGCCAGAAATCACAATACTCTCTCACATTTTAGCACAAATATCTATTATGCTTTACCACAATTCTCTCCTATGGTAATATGTTAACAACATAATAAGAGAGAGCTTATGAACAAGAAATACTATCCAAGAATTGTCGACAAAGTGCTTGAACTGTATCTTAAAGCATTTGGCGCAGTTGTTATTAAGGGCCCGAAATGGTCCGGAAAAACAACAACGGCTGAACAAAAGGCCAACAGCGTTCTCAAATTGCAAGATCCAGATCTTTCAGAAAACTACCTGGCACTGGCTGATTTCAAGCCCTCCCTATTACTGGAAGGAGATACACCACGGTTGATTGATGAATGGCAAATGGCACCTGTTCTATGGGACGCAGTGAGAAACGCCGTTGACCAAAGACAAAAAACGGGGCAATTCATCCTCACCGGATCAACCGTTGTCGATCGTTCCAAAATGATGCACTCTGGCACAGGACGGATTGCCCAAATGCCCATGTCTACCATGAGTCTTTTTGAATATGGTGAGTCAAACGGCACAGTGTCTTTAAACTCGCTTTTTGCGAATGAACCCTTTACAGGATCCGCGAGCTCATTATCTGTTGATCAATTGGCAAAAGCGATCTGTCGTGGCGGTTGACCTGCAACGTTAACAATGAGTGACTCAGCGAGTTTATTGGTAGCACCAAATTATGTCGATGGGATTATTTTTGAAGATGCCGCACAGTTGGATGAGCCAATTCCCACGCCTGAAAGAATCAGAGCTATTTTACGCTCTTATGCCAGAAACATTTCGACTTTGGCTTCCAACCGAGCCATTCTGGAAGACTTGCTGTCAAATGATGCCGGCATAAGCGAATCGACACTTTACAGATATATTGCCATTCTCAATGAGCTCTTTGTATTACGCGACATACCCGCATGGAATCCTTCTATTCGATCAGCAAGCGCCATGCGTGCCAGCAATAAAAGAGGCTTTTCTGATCCCTCATTAGCCATTGCCGCACTTGGACTTTCACCCGATCAATTATTGGATGATTTAAACACCTTTGGTTTCTTTTTTGAAAGCCTGTGTATTCATGACCTAAGCATTTACAGTGTTGAAAACAAAGGGCATATTTCATACTATCGTGATCGCTATGGCTTAGAATGCGACATCGTTTTGCACTTAAATGATGGCAGGTATGCTCTCATTGAAGCTAAATTGGGCAGTAAAAGTATTGATGAAGGCGCGGAACATCTGCTCAAACTCGACAATCTCATTCGACAAAAACAAATGAAACCGCCGTGTTTCATGATGATTTTGACTGCTGGACAATACGCTTACCAACGCAAAGATGACGTCTACGTGGTTCCTATTGGCTGTCTGGGACCTTAAGCTTTAGCTAATTCTTTCAAGCCTAGATATCAGCCAAGCCTGAGATATTAAATAAAACAGACTGTCTCGTTCCAAACAGTCTGTTATTTCCAGCAACTATATTTTTGGATTAGAGTTGCTCTAATTTATCCACCAAGCCAGAAATCACATCAAAGCCACCTTGCCAAAATTCAGCTGTGGTGACGTCCATGCCAGCTTCAGCCAAAAGCTCTATGGGCGCGAGTGAGCCACCCGCGGATAAGATGCGCATGTACTTGGGTTTGAAGCTCTCGCCTTCTTCCTGGTAGCGTTTGTAGAGCGCGAAGACCAAAAGCTGACCAAAAGCGTAGGCATAGACATAGAATGGTGTCGCGTAAATATGCGGAATGGAGACCCACTCATACTTGAACTCATCCGATACCTCCACCGCGTCGCCAAATTCTTCTTTCAGGTTGGCAAGATATGCCTCACTAAGCTCATCTACAGAAGCACCGTTGATGATCATCTCATGAGCTTCTTTTTCGAAGATGGCGAAGTAGATTTGGCGGATAATCGTCGCGAAAGCGTCATCCAGTTGTGAGAACAGCAGGTCCTGGCGCACACCTTCATCGGTTTCACGTTCCAACAAGAGGTCCGTGAGCATCATTTCGCCAAAGGTTGAGGCGGTCTCAGCAAGGGGCAAACAAGCATGTTGGGTGAAAATGCTATGTTCATCGGCCATCAGGGAGTGAATGGCATGACCAAGTTCGTGCGCCATGGTGCTCACGTCGCCAGCTTTGCCCTGATAGTTAAGCAAAACCCAGGGTGTGAGCTCGGGACCCAAGGTTGAGCAGAACGCGCCACCCATTTTGCCCTTGCGAACTTCGCTATCGACGTGTTCCTGATCAAAAACCTTTTGCGCGAGTTCCGCGAATTTGGGATCGAAGCGATTGAATGACTCGAATGTCAACGCGGCTGCCTGGTCAAAGTCATAGCGCTTGTCTGATTCTGAAACAGGCGCGTAAATATCATAGCGGCGCAGTTTCTCCATGCCGATTTTTTGCGCTTTAAGGCGGAAAAAGCGATGGAAAATGCCGATGTTCTTTCGCGAAACATCCATCAGTGTGTCAATGACCTCATCGGGCAGGTCGTTGACAGTGTTGCGTACAGCAATGGGGCTGGCATAGTTGCGCAGGCTTACATTTTCGTTTTTCCAGTCACGGGCGATGTTTTGGTAGATTTGGCCCAAAATAGGAGCGTCTTCACCATACACGCGATAGAGCTCCTGATAGGCTCTGGCACGCAGGTCAGGGTCCGCGGAGCGTACATGGCTCATCAGTTCTCCACGGGTCAGTTCTTTTTCCTCGCCGTCAACTTCAAGTTTAAAAGTGTAGCGGTTGGTGATGGATTCGTAGAGCATCTCAAGCGCGCTGGTGCCCGTGATGTTCTTAATGTTGATGATTTTCTCTTCCGCTTCGCTAAGCGTGTAAGGTTTGAAGTTGCGCATCTGCACCAGCCAATAACGATAATCGCCACTGAGGTCTAACAAGCGATTGGCATTCGCGTCATCAAGTTCCTTCCACCACAGGCTAAAGAAGAGCGTGCGATTTTCCATCTCAGCCGCAAATTGCTGGAAACGAGCCATCGCGATTTGCGCTTTTTGGTCCTGGGTGTTGGCAGCAAAAGAAAGGCTGGCAAAACCATACACGCGATAGGCGAGGGTGGTAAAAGCTTCCTGCATTTTAACCAACGCCAGGAAAGTTTCACCTTCAATATCAGGCTTCAGACATTCGCGGTGGGCTTCAAACTCAGCTACCATTTTTTCAAGCTTGGCATAAGCCTCGTTCATTTTGGGATCTTCAAAACTATCAAAGAGTTCTTTCAAACTCCATGGAGATTGGGTATAGGTCTTTTCGGTCATATCATCCTTCCGTTTTAATTATTAATCTAATAAAAGTATACATCAGAGTGTTTAGTTTCTATAGAAACACTTGCTTTTCTCAGTTTGTGACTTATCCTGATTGCTTATTATTTCTCTCAAGCAGGTAAAGAAAGAGCTGTTTTAATTTCTTTGGTTTGTGATGACCTTAGGGCTTTTATTCAACAGATAGTTACTATTCAAACCCCAAGTTATGTGACATTTCATCGGTTATTTCCGTAAATGTACCTTTGTTGACCTGGAAGAATCGATTCGTGCTGATTATCTCTGGGGTACCACCTTCTTCCCAGGCCTTTATAAGCATTTCATATGCTCCTTCTTGCATCGCAATGAGCGAAAAAGTGCAATGAAAACCGATGTCATTCTGGGAGAGTCCATATTCAGAATATTGTTTTGTCACATCTTCGCGAGTCCACATATCAGCAGACAATTCATACGCGAAATCTTCTCCTCTAAAAATAATTGTCGCGTATCTTTTTGCGCTTTTTTGATAAGAAGGATTAAAAACCCATCCACTGATAAATATTTCTTTTAACAAACCCTCAGGTTCTGAGACTTGATCAACATTATATTTAAAGTCAGTGGATAACACAGATGTGTCAATCTGTTGCTTCTCCAAATTTTTTCCCGTAATCAATAGAACAATTTTTGTGGAGAAAATTAACAGTACTACACCAATAATTAAGAACAGAACTAAAATCTTATCCGCTTTTTTCATCATTTTGTCTCTTCTATCAAACCTAAACCTAATGAAAACAGCCTATCAAGTACCATTCTAAGCGTATTTACACCTGAATGTCCCTCAATATCAATTGTTTCGCCTGAAAAATAAACGGCATTAAGAATATTCCGAGCATAATACGCCTCTAAATCGTAGTTCTCAATTTCAACTTCGGCATTCAGATACAATCGGAACAAACGCCTGGAGCCATGGTCAGACATCAAAATGATAACCGAATGTGGGTCATTCTTTTGTATTTTCTCAACCATATCCAGGATCACTTTGCTGGCATATTTAAGCTGCCCAATATAAATATCGTCATCCTTCCAGTTTCTCGCTTCACTGACATTGAGATCATTGCCATGCTCATCCACAACAAATGGATTATGTGGAAACATAAAATAAGCCACAGTAAAAAGATTGGATTCTTGAAATGTGCTTGATTCAACAGCGTAATCGAAAGCTTTACGCAACTCAATGAGTCTTTTCCCTTTGGCTACATGCCGTAATGGATAGTACAGCGATTTATCAATCAATAAGGTCAGTAAACTCTCATCAACCTGAAAAACGTCCTGGGACTCAAACTTGTATTTAAAATAAGTATCTGGTGTCGATATAAAGCCCTGATCATTAATAAGGTTCAGATCATAACCAAGATTCTGGAGTGTTGTAAACAGAATCGGGTCTTTTAACATGGAATCTTTATCCATTTTTGTATTATTGGTAGCATCTGAGAATAGATTTAAAAGATTTGGAATTTCCTCAACGGTGACGATTGCGTGAGAGTGGCTTGTCATGGAAACATTAAAGCCCAGGTCTGTTAAACGCCTGTAAAACTGGTGGTTGTCAAAGTTATAAAACCGCATTAAACCTTCAGGTCCGCTATATTCATCAAAAATGAAAAAGTAAATGTTTGGTCTGGCTTGCGCGTCTGTCTTCTTATTTTGTTCCACGGAGAGAATGTTAGTTGGCTTGTTTTGAGGTTTCCACTCTTTAATTTGCTTATATGCTACCGGCACGCCATTAAATAAGATTAGAAAAAGAAAAACTGCGCCAATGATTTGATTAATTTTGAACGCGTACTCCTTCTTAATGAAACGATTAGTCAAATAGCAAAGGATCCCGAACGCCAGCAACAACAATATAAGTCCATGCCAGTAATAAAAAGCAGGAAAATAACAATTAACAAAATTTATCCCAACACGAAAACCACTCACAGGAAGGATGATAATGCTTGTAAGCAGACTTGCCTTGCTGAAATCTCGCAAAATTAACAAACAAAGAATAAATAAAACAAGCCAATGCAGAACAACTACACCCAGCGTTAATAAGATATCGTTCAAGCTTAGTTGGCTGATATTCCTGCTGAGAAAGTAAACAAACGGTAATAACGCGACAAGCAATGAAGCCAGGATATTCAACAATATCGATCCGCTTTTCTTTTCTTCATTTTTCATTGATTGAGTCATCGTCTTTTTCCAGAGATAATTTCCACACACATCCAAGATTGCGTCATTATAATCCATTATATTGCATGTTCCGACTTATGCTTATTTTTAAAGTATGAGCGATATAGTGAACTGCATGAAGATTGAATCCAAGCAATCAAGCGCTACATTTCTTAAGATTAAACACAGAGCATTTACTTCCTGCAATAAAATGCACCTTTTATCATGATAGGACAAGACTGCACAGTATTTTCCGCCCTGCGCAATTCGTCGCAAGTAAGTAAAACCCCTTCATTTGCCAAAGGGGTTTTGTAATTAGAAAAATTAATTTGACTTAGCACATTTAGGATTCTTCTACGTCTTCGCGGTATTTTTTGCGGATTTCGTCAATCCTGCGCTTGGATTGCGTGCTTTCATCCCAGTAATACCAAGCCATCCAGCCGTTCGCGGGACGACCAAGAATCTCGCGTGCCAGGGCGTGAATCGACCCCCGTTGCTTGCCAACCACCAGGGCGCCATCCGCCTGCACGGTCGCCCAAATTTGCCCCTCATCGCCCAGGCTCAATCGGGTGCCAGGCACGATGTAACCTTGTTCAACCAGTGTCCCAAAAGCAATTCGTTTACGCGAACGCGGATTGGGCGTGACTAACAATGGCGCGTCAAACTCATATTGCACATTCTTGCTCAAGCGCTGGCGCGCGTGATAAACATAGCGCGGATCAACTTCAATGCCAATGTAATGGCGGCTTAACTTTCGCGCCATCATGCCTGTGGTTCCGGTGCCAAAGAAGGGGTCCAGCACCACATCACCCGGATTGGTTGTTGCCATCAGAATCCGATACAGCAAGGCTTCGGGCTTTTGGGTGGGGTGCAGGCGCTTATCGTTCTCGCGCAAGCGCTCTTTACCCGTGCAAATGGGAATAAACCAGTCCGAGCGCATTTGCAGGTCATCGTTGAGCATCTTCATGGCTTGATAGTTAAATGTGTAGCGCGCGCCTTTTTCTTTTTGCGCCCAGATGAGCGTTTCGTGCGCGTTGGTAAAACGCACACCGCGGAAATTGGGCATAGGATTGCTTTTGACCCAAACCACATCGTTGAGAATCCAAAAGCCTAAATCCTGTAGGATGCTCCCCACGCGATAGATATTGTGGTACGAGCCAATCACCCACAAAGTGCCTGTTGGTTTTAACACCCGTCGGCAAGCGCTAAGCCACGCTTTCGTGAAATCATCGTAAGCATTGAGATTTTCGAACTTATCCCAGTCTTCGTCCACACCTTGCACACGACTAAGGTTCGGGCGCAGAAGTTCGCCTTGTAATTGCAAGTTGTAGGGCGGATCTGCGAAAATCAAGTCAACCGATTCAGCAGGTAGGGTTGGGAGTATCTCGAGACAATCGCCCTGAACTGTCTGGTCAAGCCAGGAAGATAGGGGGTCTTCGCTCATGGTCTAATTGTAACGGATATTTGATGAAATTGTCAGGAATGAATAAAACAATTTTGTCTTTTTTGCTTGGGATAAAACAATTGTGGGATAAACAAGGAGTGATATTTCATCTTGAATTTGCTTTGAACAAAGCTATAATCGATGAGGAGGTAAATATGACATCGACTATAAATCCCGACTGGCAAGAATTTAAGTTTTGCCAAGACCTTAAACCCCGCTATGGCGATTTTGACACTTTACTACACGTCAATAACCTGGCATTTCTCGAGATGGGCGAGAGCGCGCGCATTGACTACTACAAGGAAGTGGGCATTTGGGATGGCGTCATGCGCCCCGGTGGCTTTGGTATGGTCATGGCATCGAACAAAACTGACTTTATCAATTCCATCAACTACGGCGACCCTGTGCGAGTTTGCTATAAAACTGCCCACATCGGCAACAAAAGCATCACTTTTGCCTTCATCATCAAAAACCCGGAAACCAATCTTATCTACGCGCGCGGAGAAGTAGTGGGTGTTTGCTTTGACCATGTCGCCGGAAAATCTGTGCGTGTTCCCCAGGAATGGCGCCAAAAACTATCAGAATACGAAAACAACAAGGATTTACTATGACCAAACCCACTTTACCCCCAATTGATTACGACTATTTGGAAACTTTTTTAGTTGACCTGCTCAACATTCCCAGCCCATCTGGATATACCGACGCCGCGATCAGCTTTGTTGAGGAATCTTTGAAAGCCTTCCCTGAAGTCAAAGCCGAGCATACTAAAAAGGGCAGCCTTCTCATTCACGTGCCTGGCAAGACATCTTATGAGACCGGTCCCCGACGGGCGTTAACTGCTCATGTGGATACCTTGGGCGCGATGGTCAAGGAAATCAAAAGCAACGGTCGCCTTGAGCTCACCGAACTGGGTGGATACGCCTGGGGCAGTGTGGAAGGCGAGAATCTTTTAGTGCATACCCGTCATCATGGCACTGTGCGGGGCAGCATCTTGCCCAACAAAGCCTCTGTGCATGTTTACAAAACCGTGCGTGATGACAAACGCAGCGCGGACAGCATGGAAGTCCGCCTGGACGCGCGAGTGAAAAACCCAGACGATGTACGCGCCTTGGGTATTGAAGTGGGGGATTTCGTATCATTTGACCCGCGTGTTGAACTGCGCGATGGCTTTGTAAAGAGCCGTCACCTGGACGATAAAGCCGCCGTCGCGGTTGTAATGGCTGTCATCAAAGCATTCCACGACTCTGGCACAAAACCGCTGGAGGACCTTTGTGTGCTGATAAGCACCTATGAAGAAGAAGGCATGGGTGGACGCAGCGACTTGCCCCGTAGTCTGGAAGAACTCATCGCTATCGATATGGCTGCCATTGGCGCGGGACAAGCTTCGGACGAATTCCACGCTTCCATTTGTGTAAAAGATGCCGCCTTCCCGTATCATCATGGCTTTTCAAACAAATTGCGCGACCTTGCCGAGGCATACGCTATCCCCCATAAGGTTGACATCTACGTAAATTACAGCTCCGACGCTACAACCTATTGGTCAGCGGGTGGCTCAGCGGCAGTCGCTTTAATTGGACCAGGCGTGGACAGCTCGCACCATTATGAGCGCACCCACAAAGACGCGCTCATGGCTACCGTCAAATGGGTGTTGGCTTACCTGCTGAATGAATAGATTTTTCGCGTAACGATAAGGTTGAAGCTCCTTTTAGAAACCTTTGCTTTATGTTTGGGTTTTTAATAATGACTGCGCGTTGCAATTAAGGCGCAGTTCAGAAAGAAACGTTTTTGTAAACAAAGGAGATATAAAATGGCTTTCTATGCAGGAATGAACTGGTTATGGGCAATCTTAGTCGGCGCAGTGATTGATTTGCTGGCTGACATGATCGTCCCTGGTGTTAAAGTAGGTTTTCTCGGCGCGATTATCGTCGGTATCATCGGCGGTTTTGTGGGCGGCTGGATTGCCGTGCTGCTCGGCATTGGAGGCGGTTTGCTCGTCCAATTGTTGTTCGCCTTGCTTGGCGCTGTGATTATTTTGCTCATCTGGCGCGCGCTTAAACGTAAGTAAACCTACAATTTGATGTCCCTAAAAACGCGCCAGATAATTGGCGCGTTTTTATTTGCATCGGATGTTTTTTAGCTGAGAAAAGCTTCCTTAGTAAATTCTATTAGTATTTTATTTCTGAGGCTTTCTTTTCCAACATGAAAAATGTTTTTTCATGTCATTTCAAGAATGATGGAACTTTCCTATCATGATACAAGTTCTCTGCCTTGAATTATGGTATCATTGAGTAAATTATTCAAATGGAGGGACTATGTCTTACCAACAACCGCCTCAGCAACCTTATCAACAACCACCGCAGCAGCCTTATCAACAGCCGCCTTACCAACAACCACCCCAGCAACCATACCAACAGCCGCCATATCAGCAGCCTTATCAGCAGCCTTATCAGCAGCCTTATCAGCAGTCATATCAGCAGCCCCCTTATCAACAAGCATATCCTCCTCAAATGGTAAAGCTAAGAACGGACTTTAGCATGGGCAAAACTGTCCTTTTGTCTCTTATTACTTTTGGTATTTATGGGATCATTGTATGGATGCGCCTTGTGGACAACATCAACACACTCGCGACCCCTTACGACCGGAAAAATACCATGAACTATTTGTTGATGTATCTCCTGAGTATCATAACGCTTGGAATTTATCCATTCATTTGGAATCACCAGCTTTGTGACCGTATCGGACAGGAACTCTATCGCCGTCGTATTAATTACGAACTAAACAGTTCAACTTTCTGGCTCTGGGGCGTTTTGGGTTCTTTCATCATCGTGGGACCTTTCATCTATATGGATAAAGTCTTCAACGCTACCAATATGCTTTCACAGCACTATAATCAATTTGGTTAAAATAAAATCGTTCAGATAAAAAGAAAGCGTACTTTTGACAGTACGCTTTTTTCTTTGTTCACGGCTGAAAACGTTTTAGTCTTCGTCATCTTCCAGAAAAGGTAAAATGGTTTTGAGTGTCTTCAGGTTGCCTTTTTCGATCAATTTTTTGGCATACCTTTTAGCTGCTTCCGAGCTAAGGTGAGGCGCGATATCCTCAATATCACGCGCTTGTTCTTCGCCATTCATAGCCTTATCAACAAGTTGGTTGAGAGCTTCTTCGTCTAAAAAGGGGGCTATTTTAGCCAAATCCTTCTTGCGCACGTTTTTGTTCATTTTGGCAAACAGATGCGTAATATCCCCGCTTTCAAGAAACGGAACCAAGGGCATAATGTCATTAATATTTTCAGGTTCAGCTTCCTCAATCAAGCTCATCAAGGTGTCTGAGTCAAGAAACGGTGCCAGGGGTGCCAACAAGCTAACGTCATCATCATCAATGATCAGGCTTTTAGCGATATCAGCAACAAAGTCTTTTTCCAGAAAAGGCACTATGCACATGATATCATCCAAATGTTCATGCAATTCGCCTTGTTGAACGATTACAGATTGCAAGTGCTTGCTGTCCATAAACGGGGCGATTGAAACCAAGTCACTAATACTATTGAAACCAACACGCTCCACCAGTTCCATCAGCTTTTCTTCACTCAAAAAGGGCGCCAGTTGTTGGATGTTTTTCAATTCAAGTCCTTCGACAGGAGCTTTTTCAAGCTCTTTTTCCAGCTTTGAAGGCTTTAGAATAGGCGCTACGTCGGCAATTTCTTTGGCAGTCAGGGTTTCGTCTTCGTCCATGGCGCGTTTGATGGTTTGAGCTTGCTCGCGGGAATCAAGCAGCTCTTCAATGCTGACGCCCAGTACGCGCGCCAGGTCAGGAAGCTTTGATATATCTGGCATACTGTTACCGCGTTCCCAGTTGCTCACCGCCTGGTAGCTCACCTGCATTAAATCAGCCAGTTCCATTTGGGTCATATCTTTGGCTTTGCGCAGGGTCATAATTTTCATGCCTGTTTTTTGTGTGTTGAACATCATTCACTCCTCATTTTGGTTTAGATTCATCATAGACCAAAACGCTCCTTAATCCTATCAAGTATTGCTTGAATTTGGGGAATTCAATTAAGACTTGAGTTCAATCTTTCGCGTGTACGCGGGTTATAATACTGTCATGGTAAAAATTCTGCACTTTGCTGACGCCCACATCGACATGAGCAATTATGGCCAACACGACCCTGTCAGCGGACTGCCGATGCGCGTGATGGATTTTCTCAAATCGCTGGATACGATTGTGGATACCGCCATCGCTGAAAAGGTTGACCTGGTCATCTTTGCGGGTGATACCTACAAAGACCGCTCGCCCGCGCCAACTTTCCAACGCGAATGGGGACGACGTATGATGCGCCTTTCGCGCGCTTGCGTTCCGGTTTTGCTCGTTCCTGGAAATCATGATATTTCGCCAAGTTTAGGCCGCGCCCACGCTTTGCAGGAGTACGAAACGCTCGACCCCGACTATATCCACGTTGTCAGTCAGCCTGAGTTATATAAACCTGAACAGCTCAACGGAGTGCAAGCGCAGGTAATCGCCATTCCATGGATAACCCGCCATAATGTGAAAGCAAGGTTGCAGAATCAGGCTGATTCTGATGAAGCTATCGACCCCACCTTGCAAATTGAACAAGCCTTAGGAACATGGCTTGAAGCAACTATTGAAGAACTTGACAATTCATTGCCCACCATCCTCACCGCGCACGCTTCTGTTTTTGGGGCTAAGTTTGGCTATGAACAAAACATTAAAATTGGCAAAGACCTGGTTTTACCGCCTGGTTTTGTCAAGCGTCCTGAATTTGACTACGTTGCTTTGGGGCATATCCACAGACATCAGGACCTGAATGAAGGACGCCAACCGCCCGTGGTCTACGCTGGCTCCATCGAACGCGTTGATTTCGGCGAGTTGAACGAAGACAAAGGCTTTGTTATCGCTGAAGTGAGCAAAGGTCACACTGATTACGTTTTTCACAAATTGGCTATACGCCCCTTTATTGACCGCTCAATCGCGATAGATGAAAACTTCATGGTCAACGAACGCATCATCAGCGCTTTGCCCGCGCCTGATGAACTAAAGGACGCCATCGTGCGCCTAAGCGTGCACTACCCGCGCGAGTTTGAAACACTCATCGACGAAACGCAAATTCGCAACTATGCCAAAGACGCTTTTGAGTTCTATTTGGTAAAAACCCCCAGCTCGATGGCAAGGTCGCGCTTGCCCGATGGGCACGAAACAAGCACTCTCAGCCCTTTAGAGCTTCTGGATCTCTATTGGAAACAGAATCATAAGAATGCTGACGAACGCGAAGAACTGACCAACCTGGCGGAAGAAATCATCAGCCAGGTGCATGGTGGTGAGTCAGCTTAAGTCAGACTTACTTTACTCGATAATCTCCGCAAAACGAATTGCGTCCAACATGCGCGCCAGGCGCACAGTTTCTTTCACATCGTGCACACGGACAATGTTCGCGCCATTCAAGATGCCATAAGCATTTGCCGCCAAACTGCCTTCAAGCCGTTCACCACGTGGGAGGTTCATGGTGTAGCCAATCATACCCTTGCGCGATATGCCCAGTAAAATGGGATAGCCCATATCCATTAAGATATCCATATGGCGTAAAGCATACAGGTTTTGGGCAATTGTCTTCGCGAAACCAATGCCGGGATCAAGAATGATTTGTTCATCCGCCATGCCAGCTTCTTTGGCAAGCGCGATGGATTCTTCCAGATCGCCTTTGATATCTCCCAGCAAATTATCGTAATGAACTTCTTCAATATGCCCACCAAGCTCCGGGCTAATCTGGGCGCTGCCCAAATGGCGATTGTGCATCAAAATGGCAGTCGCCTGATGTTTCGCGACGACTTGCGCCATATCCTCATCATATTTAAAACCCCAAATATCGTTGATGATATGCACGCCTGCCTCCAAAACAGCAGCGGCTGTTCCAGCCCGATAGCAATCCACCGAGAGAATCATCTCAGGCAATTCCTGGCGTAAGCGTTGGATGACAGGCAAAAGACGAGTGATTTCCTCATCAACCGATATTTGCGTGTAGCCCGGACGGGTTGATTCGCCACCCAAATCCAGAATATCCACGCCGTATTCCACAAAACGGTGAGCTTGCGCTATGGCTTCATCAACCCAATTGGCTTTACCTAACAGTCCATCTCCCGAAAAACTGTCGGGTGTGAGATTGATAATTCCCATGACATGGGTTCGCTTGGCGATATCTGGAAAAAGCTTGGATTTCATTGGATTCTCCTAAGGTGTGGTAGTTGGTGTTGCTTCGGGGGGAAAAGGCATGGCTTCCACGAAGACTTCAACATGATGGATATCTCCAGCCATGGAATAAACGGTAAAAGAATAGGGCACATTAGCTGATGTATTACTACTTTCAATCGGTTGATGACGACGCATTCCCAGTACCGCGCCATTTTCATCATATGCCACGGCAATGATATTGAGAGTCATCAATACGGTGTTTTTATTTTTAAAAGTGATTACGCCTTGCACCTTAGCCGCTTTGTTGTTGTAAACATTATCAACTTTTTGCTCGGTGACTTCGGCTTCCAGGTAACGGGTTTCACCTTCGGCGTAAGGCAATTGAAAATCAAGCTCAGCCGATGGCGTAAGTGTCTCGCCCCATTCTGGCAAAAAATAACTGGTGGCAGGCAAACTGCTGTGGGGCGGAATAACGTTGATTAAGGTGGTGGCGATGGTTTGAGCGGTTTTACCGGTTTCATCGCTTAACGTCACCAAAAGAGAAACGTTTTCAAGCGCTTCATCGCTGTCATTTTCGATCAGACTAAAGCAGTAAACGGCTTTGATGGCATCACGATAGCAATAGCTTTTATAGGCACTAACATGCTCTGGCAAGGGCTCTGTCGAGACAGGCACGCTTGGGCTGGGCTCAGTTTCGCTGTTCACACCGGGCGTAGGCGTGATGGGAATAATTAACTCAGTTCCGATGGACATCGCGTTGGGGATGACATCCGGATTGGCGGTTTTAAGTGCTTCAAGACTGACCCCAAAATAAAGCGCCACGCTGAACATGTCATCATTTCTGCTCACTTTGAAGGTAACTGGTTCGGGTGTCGCGGTGGGCATAGGCGATGGGCTCGGACTGGCAGTATGGCTGGGACTGGGCACAAAAGTTGGCGTAGCGCTGGGCACACGCGTGGGCGTATGGCTCGGCTCTGGTGGCAGGATGGCAGGTATGTTTGGCTTAGGCCCACAAGAACTCAATAAGAGCGTTGCAATGAGGATAAAAAACTTCGAACAATGACGCATCTTCATTCGCTTATTATACCCATTTCGCGTAAATCAACCTTTGGGTCAGCCAGTAAGTTCACTGAACAAGCAGATTTAGATATCAGGATTATGAGAGTAAGCTCATTCCAAAAAAGAGGCTAAGTGCTTATACGAGCTGGCTCTTACAAACCAATACGCACTAAGGTCTCTAAAAGAGCTCTTCAAGAACATGTCCAAAATAACGATATGTGAAATCTTTTGAGCGAAAAAACAGCCTCGTCGAAAATGACGAGGCTGTTGGTCTTATCTAAATGTCTATCATTAACATTACTGTCCAATAATATAGATCAGTGGGAAATAGACCCTGTAATCCGGTTCCGAACCACCTTCAGGAATGTAAGTGATTTTGACCGTTACTGTCTTTTCGTGGTAACCTTCGCCATCACGAACAGTAATAGTGCCTTGGTTTAAGCCAGCGGCAAGTTTGCTTCGGTCAAAAGTCACCACAAGCGTTGCCGGTACGTTACCACTGGTAGAGCCCAATACAATCCAATCATGGCTGGCTTCGGCTGTCCAGGTTTGGGGAGTGTCACCTGTAATACGCACACCCGCGGTTGGACCAGGTGGATCATCATGACGGATGGTGTAAGTAAGGGATACAGGTAAAACTGTAAATTTTGGCGGAGGTGGGATAACAAAAGTGACGTTCACCAGACCAGCACGTTGCCTTGTACTACCAACTTCGGACACAATAACCATGCCCTTGTTCATTCCTTCGACCAATTTGGTTTTATCAAAACTAACGGTAATGGTGTCGCCATGGCCACCGGAGCTTGGTTCAATAGTCATCCATTCCACATCTGATTGTGCTGTCCAGGTCTTTCCGGTGGTCATATTCACAGTGAATGTACCGGTGGGAAGTTCTGTATCACGCGCGTTAATGGTAAAGTTGTATTCTGGAGGTTCTACAGAGAACGGTTGGGGTGGGGTAACATCGCCAGGGGTAGCAATCACAGCTTGCAGCTGATCATATACGCCATTGGTGTTCGTATGCGTACCGGTAAATTTGTAATCAACCAATACAATGAAGTGTGTGTTAGCCCAGTTGACCACATTTTCCACTTCCATGGTGATGATGTAAGTATCAGTAGCCCCATCAGCTAAATAACTAATATCTGTTTTAGCTGAGCCCCGTCCAATGCGGTTTGTCTTTTGAGCATGATAGTCTTCATAAACGATCGCGTGCACCGCGGCTTTGTTCGCAGCGGAAAGTAACACACCACTTAAATTGGTTACGGTTGCTTTAAAGGTGACCGTATTATCTTGACGGGCGTAGTGTGCTTGGATAGTCGCTCCAACTGGACGAGCTTGTGACCGGTCAACAAAACCGACAATACTGGAATAATCAACACCGGTCTGCCATTCACGGCTACTGTCAATCATCATTTCAGGGACATACCTCCCGCCACCGCTTTCTTTAAGAATGTTTATTCGGTTAGAAGGATAATAAGGTGTGCCCCATTCAACAAAAGCAACGGGCTGACCCGCATAAGCTGTTGCAGCTTGATCTACTGCCTGACCGGCAGGTCCACAATAAGGTCAACCCTCGCTGGAAATAAATTCCAGTACAGAGAATTTAACAGGATTTTGTGCCTCAACTTGCTTTGGCGACGCCGCGCCAATCGCGCCTAAGACGATGGCGAGGGCTAACAAAACAGATAGTCTTTTAAATATCTTCATCGGCTCTCCTTTTATATTCTGAAAAGTTACGGTTCTTATTGTATCAGTAAGAGGCAAATTAATGGAAGAGTCAATAACATTTAGACAGCTATTCTAATTTAGTCATTCGCGAACATTCAATACTTACCTTTTTTAAAGTTGATTTGGAAACTATTCCCACAAAAAAACAAGAATAAACTGATTTTATCCAAGATTTGTTATCATAATTTGTCATTTTTGCTGTTCACGGTTCAATTTGAAGTATAATTAGCTGAAATTGTCTTCAAACAGAAAGGATTACTGTCTTATGTCTGAGAAAGAGCATTTAGCCCCCTCCCCAGAAGAAAATATCGACATTTTCTGGCATGCTTTAGACTCTGAAGAAGTACTAAAAGAGCTTAAAGTACCCATCGAGACCGGTCTAACGACCGCTGAAGTTGAAAAGCGACTCAAAGAGTTCGGACCCAATGAGTTGCAAGAACGCCCCCCCACCACTTTTTGGCAACGACTATGGGCACAAATCAATAGCTTTGTTATTTGGTTGCTAATCGGTGCCGCGGTGATTTCGGGCGTAACTGCCATTATCGAAAAATCATTCCCAACCGAGATGATTGCTATCATGGCCATTGTTATTCTTAACGCCATCATGGGCATGATACAAGAATCCCGAGCTGAAGCTTCCCTGGCAGCGCTCAAGAAAATGGCGTCGCCTGAAGCGTCTGTCTTGCGTGACGGTCACCGCCAAACCGTCCCCGCGCCACAACTGGTGCCCGGTGATATTGTTTTTGTTGAAGCCGGTTACTTTATTCCCGCAGATATTCGCCTGTTGGAAGCGGTGAACCTGAGCATCGAAGAAGCTTCGCTCACTGGCGAAAGTGTCCCCGCGAAAAAGACTGCGGAAGCACGCCTTGAGGCTGACATTCCCATCGGCGACCGCGAGAACTCTGCCTTCATGGGCACAACAGTTACTTACGGACGCGGTAAGGGTGTTGTCACCAGCACCGGTATGCACACACAGTTAGGACTTATTGCCACCATGCTACAAGCCGTGGAAGACGAAGAAACACCTTTGCAGAAACGGCTCGATCAATTGGGCAAAACCTTAGGTATTGCAGCCATTATCATTTGTATTTTGGTCTTTTTGGTTTCCGCTGCCCGTTTGATTTTCATGCATGAGGTTGAAGTTGGCGGATCAGAATTTTGGCATGAGATGATCAAACTCTTTATGGTCGCGGTATCGCTTGCCATCGCCGCCGTTCCCGAAGGTTTACCCGCTGTGGTTACCATCAGCCTGGCTGGTGGTATGCGCGAAATGGTCAACCGCCACGCGCTTATCCGCCGCCTTAGCTCAGTTGAAACTTTGGGTTCTGTTACCACAATTTGTACTGATAAAACCGGTACACTCACCCAAAACGAAATGACCGTTACCAAACTTTGGGTTGATGGTAAATTTGTGGACATCACCGGTATAGGCTATGACCCTGTTGGTGAGTTTTATATTGATGGTGAACAAATTGACCTCGCAAAAACACTGCCCGCCGCCAACACCGCGCTCTGGGTAGGCACACTCAACAACGATGCCTCTCTGGAACCTGTCGGTGAAGTAGATGGAAAACCCAGTTTCCGAATGATAGGCGACCCAACTGAAGGATCTATCCTGGTTGCCGCGGTAAAAGCCGGCGCGGTTACCAATGAACTTAATGAAAAATATCCCCGCGAGCAAGAAATTCCCTTCGACTCGACCCGCAAACGCATGGTAACCGTGCACGAAATTGTCAACCCAGGTGGTGGCGACATCTCGCCATACTATGCTGAGGAAAAAACCAACTGGTATACCATCGCTGTGAAAGGCGCGCCCGATGTGGTTTTAGGCTTGTGTACCTATATAAGCGACTATGACAACAAACCCATCCCCTTAACTGACGAAATGCGCAAAAAAGTTTTGTCAGCTAACGAAACCATGGCCGACGATGCCTTGCGCGTTTTGGGTGTGGCATACCGCCCCGTTCCCGAAGTGCCCGAAGCAGCTGAAGCTGAACAACTCGAGCATGAGCTCATCTTTGTGGGTCTTATCGGTATGATTGACCCCTCTCGTCCAGAAGTCAAACCCGCGCTCGCCGAAGCCCAAACAGCTGGTGTTCGTTCAGTGATGATTACAGGCGACTTCCCCAATACCGCGCGCGCTATTGCAGCCGACATCGGTCTTTTGCAACCTGGTCACCAGGTGCTCACCGGTATGGAACTGGATAGGATTTCTGATGAAGAAATGGTTGAAACGGTCAAAATCACCGACGTTTACGCTCGCGTTAGTCCCGAACATAAGATGCGCATTGTGGACGCGCTGCGCAAGAACGGTGAAGTAGTTGCCATGACCGGCGATGGCGTTAACGACGCCCCCGCGATCAAAATGGCAGACATTGGCGTTGCCATGGGCATCACCGGTACCGACGTTGCCAAAGAGACCGCCGACATGGTGCTTACTGATGACAACTACGCTTCCATTGTCTCGGCAATTGAACAGGGCCGCGTCATTTACAGCAACATTCGCAAGTTTGTTTACTTCCTGGTTTCGTGTAATATTGCTGAGATTATGATCATCTTCCTGGCCGTTCTGTTTGGTTGGCCATCACCCCTCACCGCGGTTCAGCTTTTATGGCTCAACCTGGTTACTGATGGCGCCCCCGCCCTGGCACTTGGTTCAGAAAAAGGCGATCCAGACATCATGCTTCACCCGCCACGCCCATCGGACGAGCCAATCATCAACCGGTACATGGTACGTGGTATTATCGCCCAAACCATTGCTATTACCTCAGCAACTTTGTTCGCTTTCTGGGTTGGCTGGAAAGGTGTTTCAATATTCAGTGGCAGTTTAGCAGCGCTCAACTTTGCTGGCAGCCTTGATTTAGGCGAGACAATGGCCTTTGTCACCCTTTCGCTCAGCGAACTCTTTAGAGCTTTCACCGCGCGTTCAGAGTACTACCCGCTCAGAAAGATTGGTATCTTTAGCAACCGCAACATGAACCTTGCTGTTTTGTTCTCAAGTATCATGGTTTTATTGGTTGTCTATTTGCCCTTCCTGAACGCACCCTTCAACACCGTCCCGCTGACTTTGTTCAATTGGGTGATCATGCTGCCCTTGATTTTCCTCCCATCCATTGTGGCGGAACTGATGAAAGCCATCGCTTATAAAAGCCGCAGTAATTTAGAGGCAAAAACAGCAAAAAAATAAAGCTTAGTTTTAGCAAGCATTAACTTTAGGAAAGAGCTTGTCAAATGATTTGACAAGCTCTTTTTACTTAATACAGGAATATTTGATACAATCGAAAAGTTGATGATGTGCGTTCTTCATCAATCACTATCATTACTGAAAAGGTTGGTTTGATTATGAATATCCCAGAAAACAAAATTCAAGAAAGTAAAGAGGAAAAACGCGCAAGGCATGCCTGGTATGCTTACGATTTTGGTAATTCGGCTTATGCTTCCATTATTCTTTTAGCCGTATTTTCAGCCTACTTTAAAAACGTTGTTGTTGGTGGCGCCGAAGGAACCCGATTGTGGGGTATCTCAGTAGGCATTGCGGCGATAATTGTTGCTATGCTTTCGCCTATTTTAGGCGCGATTGCGGACGTTGCCCGTTCGAAAAAACTCTTTTTGGGCATTTTCACAGCCATATCCATTGCTTTTACTGCGGCGCTCTTTTTTGTTGGTCCTGGCGATGTCGCCATGGCGATGGTATTTTTCATCTTGGCTGAAATTGGCTATCGGGGCGCGCAGGTCTTTTATGACGCGCTTCTGGTAGATGTTTCAACGCCTGAAACAGTCGGCAACATTTCTGGCAAGGGCTGGGCGATTGGTATGCTGGGCGGAATCGTTACTATGATTCTCGTACTGGTACCTATGCAATTCGCTGGCGATTTATTTAAACCTAACCATGCTTTCCTGATTACCGCGTTAGTCTTTTTGCTTTCATCTATTCCAACCTTTATATATGTAAAGGAAAGACACGAAGTAGCCGAACGATTACCCTTTGGCCAATTGATTAGTAACGCTTTCCAAAAATTAGCGGATACCTTCAAGGAAATACGCACTTACAAAGAATTTCTACGCTACATGTTCGCCTTTCTAATCTACAACGACGGCATCATGATGCTGATGGACTTTGCCGCAATTATCGGCGCCACTCTGTTTGGGCTCAGCACAATCGAACTATTGCTCTTTGTCATCCTAATTCACATTACCGGCGCCATTGGCGCGTTGTTGTTCGGGCGCATCGCAGACCGCTACAGCAGTAAAATGAGTGTCATTTACTCTTTGCTTATCCTTATCGTCTCCCTGGCATGCCTTTATTTTGTTGGCAACAACAAAGTAGCCTTTTTCATCATAGGCGCGTTTGCAGGCTTCTCGCTGAGTGGCGCGCAGTCTGTTAGCCGCTCCATGACCAGCCAATTGGCACCACCCGATAAAATGACCGAATTTTACGGTTTCCTTTCCGTTGCCGGACGCACTTCAACCTTTGTTGGCCCCCTGGTCTTTAGTACCCTGGCTTACCGCATGAACAACTACTACGAGAACATTGGCTGGGCAGCAGAAACCGCTGAAAAAGGTGGTCAGTATTGGGGAATTGGCTCCATTATCTTCTTCCTCGTTGTTGGTTTAGCTATATTATTAACCGTGCGCGAAGTTACTGCCAGTAACCCAATGGTTTACCCGGACAAACAATAATAAACAGCCTGGTTTTCTAAAACCATAAAGGAGTTTGCACGATGAAGATATTAATTACCGGTGGGGCTGGCTACATAGGCAGCACAATCGCTTCCGCGCTTGCGGATGCTGGACATACACCTATTTTGCTTGATTCGCTCATCACCGGACGAGAAGAATTTGCCAAACTGCACACCTTTTATCATGCGGATATCGCAGACCAGGAAGCCGTGCGGCAGATTTTTAGCGACCATCCTGACATCTATGCTACCATTCACTGCGCGGCGCTCATTGTTGTGCCCGAGTCGGTTGAAAAACCCTACGATTACTATAACGAAAACGTGGTCAAATCGATGCGTTTCTTCAAGCAACTTGCCGACCTGGGCTATCATCGCGTTGTCTTTAGTTCGTCGGCAGCCATTTATGACGTCGTGCCGGGCTTTATGGTACGCGAAGACTCGCCCCTAATGCCGCTTAGCCCCTATTCCCGCACCAAGTATATGATGGAGATGGTGCTCAAGGACTTCTGTAAGGCTTACGGGCTCAACGCCATCGCTTTGCGCTATTTCAATCCCATTGGCGCGGATCCTAAAATGCGCACAGGTTTGCATATCCAGTATCCCAGCCATTTGATTGGTAAGCTGGTCTCGGTCGCTATGGGATACGAAGAAGTCTTTAATCTCACCGGCGTGGATTGGCCCACGCGCGATGGTTCCGGTCTTCGCGATTACATCCACGTTTGGGATTTAGCCCAGGCGCATCTCAAAGCGGTTGAGAAATTCGACAAAGCCATTCGCGAGGGTTCAGAGGAAGGCTTACCCTACACCGTCATAAACCTTGGAAGTGGCAATGGCGTGACCGTGAAAGAATTCGTCACCGCGTTCGAGAAAGTCTATGGCCAAAAAGTGCCCGTTGCCATCAAGCCACCCCGCCCTGGCGACGTTGCCGGCGCGTATGCCAACGCTGACCGCGCTGAAGAACTTTTGGGCTGGAAAGCGGAACTACCTATTGAAGAGGGCATCCGCGACGCGCTCAAATGGGGCAAAGTGAGAGATACGATCATTCACTATTGATGATGTATCCTAATAATCAATTAAACAAATTTTTGGAATGTTTTCGTAAACAGCCCCTGTAAGAGGGGTTGTTTTTATATCCTTTTTGATATGACTTTTTGACAACTTGGAAGACAAAAACTCATCTTCACAATTTAAAGCTAAAAACATTCGGGATTACATTCACACCAAATGTCCTGATTCCCATTTTATACATAGCCTTGGCGTGGATTCTGTCATGCCAAAGAAACCTTCTCAGCACCTTTGGAATAGACCATTCTTCCCCATAACTTCCGCTGTAAACGCTTCCGGAAAGAAAGTTCCCGTTTAGTTCCAAAGCCTCGAACCCTCTCATCCGGGATTCTACAATCGTTCCTTCATTCGACACTTCCAATCCTATTTCACCCCAGTAATAAGCATTGACGTTTTTGGTATGCAAATACATTTCTGATGCAGTACAGGGTATTGTTCCATAAAAAGTTTTTCGGGGTAACAATACCGTTTTATGCTTATCCGGAAAAGTATTATAAAGTCTTAAAAAATCTTCCGCGGATTTGAGAACAAGCTCTTTTAATCGCGTATATTGTTCGACAGATAAATCAAGACGCTCCGTATTAAACAAAACATCTGAATCCGCATCATGAATATCTAAATCGGTCGCCTTTTCCTGATTAATTTCAATATACATTGAAGATGGAGCGGGTTCTTCTAACCAAGCAAAATAGGAGCTTATTTCACCCGGCATCTTTTCCAAAGCTTCTTCTTTTGAAGTTCCACGGGTAAAAGCACCGATAACATTACTTGAGTAAAGCAGACTATCGTTTTGATTATGTTCCCAAACACAATAGATTTTCATTTATCATTTTCTCCCTCCAAATAATGTTGTGTTTTTTTTCGTTAGAATATGCCACACAACTTTTGATCCAAATCCACATCTCTTGTATAAGCTCTCTGGATTTGTGGAGTTATTAATCCTCCCGGAAACAGTCACAAAACTCGCTTTTTCCTGCAATCTGCGCAACAACTCCATGACTACTGCCTGACCTAATCCCAAGCCTCTGTATTCACTGGATACTTGTATCCAGTCCAAATAGCCCTCTTTTATGTCATTATCAAATTCAGCTATACCAGTAGCTGCTATCCTTTGGTTCTTTGTATCATAGATGCTGACCCATAAGTCGCCATCATAAACCGCGCGGTTTTTATAAGATGCCAGTTCCTCAGCTGTGATACCCTCATACTCATAACAACTGTTTATGTGACTGGCGTAGTCTTCAAGGGTTGCATCCCGAAACACAAAGGTTTCTTTGAGGCTGTAATCAGGGATAAATTCAAGATTGTGGAGCAGCTTGAAGTAGGGTTCGTCTGAATAGTGATCCAACATTGATTCCAAAAAATCATCTTCGTTAACGATCAGCATATGTTCTGGCACTTGCGTCACGCATGTTTTCCAAAACGATAAAGGGGATGCCTTTGTCGGATTTTGCAGGTATTCTTGTTTATTCATGTCACCTTGTTTCTTTTATGCTTTTCCGTTGACTGTTTAAATTGTATCCTAAAGAAATAGTCCTATCTAAATTGAAGCAGAAAATATGAATTACTACATTGTTATCACCTTCTATATAAACCTGTCGGATTTCCCCGACAAGTTGAACTTCACATCTTTTTCAACTTTATGGAACCAAATCAGTTTGTCTTGGTTCCACTTGAGAAAACAACGCCCGCGATATTCGCAGGCGTTGTTCATTTTGGCTACTAAAATATTAATTCCAGTGCGGTGGCGCGGGGACGGGTTCCTTCACGCGTCCTTTCAGCACATATCCAAGCGCTAAACCGAACACAAATCCGCCAATATGCGCCCAGTATGCTACGCCACCTTGCGCGGTCGATACCATTGAACCAAGCCCGCTGAAAAGTTGTGTTACAAACCACAATCCCAAAACAAGAATGGCGGGCAGCGGACGCAAGCGCATAAAGAAGCCAAACGGAATAAAAGTGTAAACCCTGGAATTAGGGTAAAAGACAAGATAAGCACCTAAAACGCCAGCTATCGCGCCAGACGCGCCCAAGGAAGGCACTACGGAGTTGGCGTTAAAGACGACATGCAAGATACTCGCGAAAACACCCGCTCCCAGATAAAAGAGCAAATAGCCCAGATGCCCCAGACGATCCTCAATGTTATCGCCAAAAATCCAGAGATAGAGCATATTGCTAATGAGGTGCATCCAGCCGGCGTGCATAAACATAGCTGTGAAAAAGGTCTTTATAACGCCAAGAGAAAAGTTTTGCGTGACCTCGGCTGGAATTAACGCATTCTTCATCACGATAGCATCAATTTTATGTGGATTGAACACCATAGTCATAAAGACGATGATGTTGATGGCAATGAGCGCGTAATTGACGTAAGGGATACGTTTGGTTCTAATTTCATCGCGAATAGGAATCATTATTTATCCTCCTAAGCTTCGGTAGTGTTTTTTTCTTCCATTTCAGCCAACAGGCTTTTAACGCGCGGATGCGCGGCATAATAGCCACGCTGCTCCTCTGGAATAAGAACGGCGATGCGACACATGATCTCTTCCAGCGCGCGTTCTACATAGTCGCGGTTATGCTCGTTTCCTACGCGTTCTGGCAGATAAAACGCTTCGCCGAACTTAATCGTGACATCCATTTTGCGCCATTCTTTTATGGCTTTGCCCATGCCCGCTGTGCCAACCAGCCCGACCGGGATAATCGGCACACCGGTTTTCATGGCAATCAATACCGCTCCCGGTTTAGCCTTCATTAATTTACCGGAACGGGAGCGTTTCCCTTCAGGAGCAAGACCGACAATCCAGCCCTTTTTAAGGTATTCAGCCGTTTCACGCATGGCCTTAAAATCGCTTTCGCCACGGTCAAGCCAGATTACGCCCAGTTTCTTGAGTATTGTGCTAAAAAAGAATGCCCTGCGATAATTGCTCGCGGTCAAGGCAATCACATCCTTGCGCTTTGTGGAAAGCATTAAAAACACGATGTCGAGACGGCTTATGTGGTTGGTAACGAGCAACGCGCCATTATGCGATTCGGGAATTTCAGGATTATAAATTTTCTGATCGCAATATCTTGCAATCAGTTTGCGCAAGATCTCCAACAAGTCATCACGAGTGATAGTCATCAGGTTTATGCTCTCCAGGCAGAATTGTCCGCGCCATCGGGGTTTTGCGGTAGATAATAAAATGCCGGAAGGGTGTTTTCAGCAGGCATTTCGCGGGTTATTTTGTAACTCAGACTCAAATATGCCACTAACATACCTATAAAAAGTATTCCCAGGCTGATATAAACAGCTATGTCAGGAAGTTCTTTGAAAAGCAAAGCTTGCGCAACAGCGACAAAATTCCACAAACCATGCATAAGAAAAGCAATCAAGTAAGACCAAATGGCATGTTGAGGGCGTTTTTCGTGCCAGCTTTTTGCTAAGCCCCATCCCACAATACCACCGGTAAAAGTGTGCAAGAGCAAGCCACCTATTCTGCCAAGAACAAAGTAGACCCAGCCTGAAATGTCAGGCATTAATATCCCCTGCATTCCAAACAAATAGCCTTCAATGAGCCCGAAGCCCGCGCCACTCATTATGCCAGCAAACCAACCCTCGCGTGGACTGATATTACGAGGTTTAAGGAGCCAAACACCTATCGTTTTGAAAAGCTCCTCAATGATGGGGCCAACAACTGCAATCGCGAGAACCATAAAAAGGGCGAATTTAGGATTTGACATTAATTCTTCAGCTTGCTGTTCGGGATTCATGCTAAATTTTTCCAGCATGAATTCAAGATCAACGGTCTTGGACATAGAAGACAATACCATCGTGATCGCGATAATCAAGAGCAAAACCTGCACGAGCATGATATAAAAAGTGCTAAAGCTCATGCTAAAGCTAAAGAGTCCACTATCACGCTTGGGATTTTCTCCCCAGTAATCACGCAATCCAAGCTTTAGAATCCAAATCATCGCGACAGACAATGACAGGATAGTGATTGAGGGAAGTAAAAAATCAGGCGCATGCCATGCGTTTAATACCAAGCAACCGCCCATGATTAATAATGGCAATAGTGCGATACTCCAATAGAGCCATTTTGTATCTTTCTTATGCTTTCTTGGCTGGCTTATCTCATAATAAACCTGGCGAGAGCTGATGGCAGACACCAAAGCGATGCCCGCCAAAAACAAAAAGGCAAACCCCATCACCCAAATGACGGGACGCATATCTCTTAACTCTCTGTTTGTTCCGCCTGCTATAATGCCAACAAAGCTTAAAACAGAAAGCCCCAAAAAGACAATAACAACAAGAATGGATACCACCAGTTGGGCGGTATCCATCCATGTTGATTTTCTTTTATTGAGTTCTTGCACTGATTGTGGTTGATTTGCTATCATTTCTCTTCAATCGTGATTTTGATAATCTTATCGCCTTCAAAATCAGGTGCGGGCTGGGCGGAAGGATCGCGCAGGGTGATGCTCCTAAGCACATCTTCGCCCTTAATCAAACGACCCATAATCGTGTAGGCGCCATTGAGCCATTCGGCAGGTTCAAAGGTGATAAAGAATTGGCTACCACTGCTTGAAGGCGCGTTGGTTTTTGCCACAGCGAGCAGATAAGGTTGGTCAAACAAAAGCTCAGGGTGTGTTTCTTCCGCATAGGTGTAGCCAGCGCCAGACATGCCCGAACCAGTCGGATCACCACCTTGCGCCATGAAGTCTTGAAGCACACGGTGGAAGGTCACACCATCATAAAAGCCTGTTTGTGACAGATAGACAAATGAGTTCACTGCCAGAGGAGCAACGTTGGGGAAGAGTTCAAAAACCATTTCGCCCTTTTCAGTTTCCATTGTGGCAATGTATTTTTTCTCTGGATCGATAACAAAAGGTGGACATTCATAGCTAAGCTCTGCTTCAGCTTTCATGACATCAATGACCGAGCTAAGAGTCTCAAAACTCCAGCTTGATTGCCAGGGATATTCGTTGATAAATAAAGAAGGAGTCGCGTTGATACCTAAACCTAACTGTTGTTCAGTTTCTTTCGCAATCTTCTCAACAATAGCCTCGCTAACGAGATCAGCACTGAATTGTTCCACATCCAAACCGATTTCTTCAGCAGCATCGTTCAGCCACTCAGTAAAGCCTTCATCGGTCAGACTGTTCCACTCTTGTTGCGATTCAAAGATATGGTCATGCATTTCCCAGAACTTGCCTTGCAGGCCAGCAGCTTCGGCAGCCTGCGCCGCAAGGGGTGCTAAATTGTGGAAAGACAAGGGTAAAGGACGATAAACCAAACGCACTTCATCAGGAAAAGCTTCAAACAGTTTATGGGATTCACTGGCAAAAAGCGCGCAGTAAGGACACTGAAAGTCTGTATAGAAAATGACCGTCATTATCGCGTCTTCCGATCCCTTTACATGATCCTCCTCGGTGATTTCTGGAAGAGTTGGGATTTGATATTGCGCGCGAAGTTCAGCTGATAAGGGCGCAAAAATCGGCTCAGAAGGCGTGCAAGTCATGTGATCATCATCGGTAGTAAGCGGGTCGGTGCTTGTGCGGGTAAGCGCGAAGATATCCTCAGCTGATTTCATGCTTGGTTCTGTTTCCTCAGCGGGGTTAACGATTTGTTCCTTAACCGGTTCTTCGGTCTCTTCTCCAGAAGCTTTGGTGGGCATATTCTCAGGAACAGGCACCGTGCCTTTGCAAGCGCTCAGCAATAAGGTAGCCATCAAGAGAAGCAAGATTAGTTTTGTTAGTTTTTTCATATGATCCTTTCATCCGTCCAGGCATACGCCTTTGACGGTTCATTACAATAGTTCCTTACTCTATTTTATCCTGTATTCTTTTCAACACAATCTGGCGCAACAAGTTTTGCACCTCATCTTTTGGCATTGAAGCGTCAACCCGTTGCCAGCGTGTGGGTTCTTCTTCTGCAAGTTGCAAATAGCCAGCCCGCACACGTTCATGGAACGAGACCTCGTACGCGTCAAGACGGTTCCATTCATCAATGCTTTTCTTACGCGCCAAACCTGTTTTGATATCCAAATCCAAGAGCAGGGTCAAGTCCGGTTTGAGCCCTTCGGTGGCAAAGTCGAGCATTGCCCGTAAACTCTTCAAATCCAAGCCATGTCCATAACCCTGATAAGCTAAGGTTGAGTCGCCATAGCGGTCGCAAAGGACAATTTTTCCTTCGCGCAAAGCGGGGCGGATAACCTGCGCGACCAACTGCGCGCGCGCAGCCAAAAAAAGCAGAATCTCAGTGCGGGGCAGGAGTTCCGGGTTATCCATACTGGTTAATACCGCTCGGATTTGGTCACCAATAGAAGTGCCACCAGGTTCACGCGTGCAAAACACACGATAACCTTGCGCTTCAAGATATTGCGCTAACGCGGGGATTTGGCTGCTTTTGCCACTGCCTTCGGGTCCTTCAAGGGTTATAAACATATTAATCTCGATATATTCTCACGTAACGGTTGGGGTCTTTTCCAAAAGACTGCGAAACCAAGCCATATTCTCTGGCCAATTCGTGTTGTCTTTTGCGGATATGCGCGAAGGTTGGTTGTAAATCGACAAAAGGCTCGCCAGCCTGGAGCAAATCAACAGCGATATCAACTTGCGCCAGGGCTTCATCATCTTTTTCACGTTTTTGCTGCGGTGTGGCAAGCCCAAAGGTATCAGCAAGGAATTGCTCAATCTGCGCCATTGAGTTTGAGCGAATCACAAAAATAGGCAAACCCTTCGCTTCGGCGTCCACGATGGGCTGCAAACGGTCACGATAGTAGCGACGCTGGGTAAGGAACATATCAGCGTCTTTCATCTCTCGCACAATGACTACCGGCGCGTTCATGCTTTTAATCGCTTGCAACAAGCGGTTGCGTGCCACACCGAAGACAAATATGCGTTTTTCACGACTGTCTTCCAGGTTCAGGATAGAATCCTCGGGGTCCACAAAGTCTTCGTAGCGTTCTTTGCGGTTTTTCTGCCGTGGCTGTGCGTCCCCATTAGCAGACCGACGCTGGAAAGGGGAATTCTCCATGTTTTTGCCAGCTCTCAGGCTTTGGCTGGCAGTAGGCGCTTTGGCTTGACTGGCGCGTTGCATGCGGATTTTGCCTTGTTCGTCACGATAGCGCTCTTCCGGCGCGAGCGGATAGCCACGCAAAATGGCATCCACCGCGCTGGCAATATCCCGGTGCACGTTTAGGCGATTGCGTTCTTGTATTTCAACCAAAATGTTGAAGGTTGGGGGTGAACGGCGTTCCAGCACAGTTTTTTGTGTGCCTCTTCGGCGCGCTTCATCATCGGAAAGCGTAACCGACTCAATCCCACCAACCAAATCAGAAAGGGTTGGGTTTAAAAGCAAATTTTCAAGCGCGTTACCATGCGCCGTACCAATCAGTTGCACACCGCGTTCAGCGATGGTACGCGCGGCAAGCGCTTCGAGCTCACGCCCGATTTCATCAATAACAATTACTTCAGGGTTGTGATTTTCAACCGCCTCAATCATCACTTCGTGCTGAAGCGATGGTTTGGGCACCTGCATACGACGCGCGGAGCCTACCGCGGGATGGGGCACGTCACCATCACCACCAATCTCGTTGGAGGTGTCCACGATGATAACGCGCTTTTTATCCGCCAGAGTTCGGGCTGCCTCACGCAGGATAGTGGTTTTACCCACACCGGGTTTGCCTAAAATGAGAATGCTCTCACCCGAATTGACCAGATCTTCAATAATATCAATCGTGCCATAAACTGCTCGCCCTACCCGGCAGGTGAGCCCAACAACCCGTCCACGACGGTTGCGCATAGCTGAAATGCGATGCAGGGTGCGTTCCATGCCCGCGCGGTTGTCGGCATCAAACTCACTTACGCGACTGGTGACATATTCCAGGTCATCGTGGTTTACAAATCGATCCAAAAGGCGGATTTCACCCGATACAAAACGCGCGCTGGGATAACGCCCCAAGTCCAGAATAATTTCCAGAAGGTTAGCAAAGTCGTTTTCTTTTCTTACTGCATTTGCCACATCAAATGGCAAGACATTTAACAAGGCCTCAAGATCATCTGCATTGCCTTGGGTTTTGTTTTGGTTTTCTTCATTCATTACTATGATTTTATCGTATTTAGTCGAATTAATCATCAGCCCAAAGACGCAATTTGTAGAATTATTGTTAAGCTTTGATAAAGATTCTGTTCTTTAGGATTTAGCATCGGGTTGAATGGTAAAAGCGCCACTTCCTGCAGCGTTCTTTTCGAACAACTTGTCGGTTATCGTTTCTGGAGTCTGATCTTTTACAGCTAAATGACGCGCGATTAAGCCCCTTTCCTCGCTGACTTCTGCCCCAAACTGATCCAACGCGCTACGTAACCAGGGCATATATGAGCGCGCGCTGAACGTTACCGGTCGTCCATATTCCGCAAAAAGCTCTTTAGCCAAATCCTCCAGTATTTTAGGACGCGCCGCCTCTGGTAAGAAGAAAAGCTGTCCCCAAACGCTCTTGCTCCCATAATCAAGATCAACATAGGCGATGACATTACCACGCGGGTCACGCAAGACTTTGCCAAGAACTTTCGAGCGGGTCATGGGTTCATAGCTACGAATGCGCGCTGGCACAAGGGTTTGATAAATCGATTGCATGTCGGCATAATCCTTCGCGCTCCAGGTACGCCAGGAACTTTCATTTGGAGTCTCGTTTTGATCCATCTTCATGTTATAGTAACGATGACTTGCCCAAATGATGAAATTCGCCTTTCTAAAGTCAGGCAAGTAGACCGAGTTGGCAGGCAAATCGCCCATCACGCGCGTGATTCCCCATGCGCCAAGCTCTTTAAGCAAAGTTTCAATGACAGAAGCGACATTTATATCCTTGGAATCAATTGAGGTGATGAACTGGAGTTGGGCAAAATCTTCATCCTGCCATTGTATAGCGCGTGCCATGGCCAGCAATTTGGCGTTTTCTTCAAGCACGATACCGGCATGTCTTTGCGCGAACAGGGAACTTGCCATACCCATCAAACTCATTGGTTCACCATTCGTCACCACGCGCAGACTATCAAGGTTTTCCAGTTTAGCGGATTGCCACATCAAGGTGCTAAAATCAAGCGCGTTAAGTTTACGTAGTGTTCCTGCCATCGTTTACAAATCCTTGCACCTCTTATTATAAAAGAAAATCAGCCCCATAATTGAGGCTGATTGATAACAAATTAATGTGCGACCCGCGGTAGGTTTACCAACCACGTTCAGACATGCGTTCAGCATCACTCAGTTCGCCAACGGAGCGACCAACCATGGCTTCGCCCAGGTTGCGGCTAACACGCGCCAATACTTCAGGATCTTTATAGTGAGTAGTAGCTTCAACAATGGCTTTAGCACGCTTAAGGGGATCGCCAGATTTAAAGATACCAGAACCCACAAAAACGCCTTCAACGCCCAGTTGCATCATCAAAGATGCATCCGCGGGTGTGGCAATGCCACCCGCCGCGAAGTTGACTACTGGCATGCGACCTAAGCGGCGTGTTTCCATACACAGCTCATAGGGTGCCTGGATGTTCTTGGCAAAGGTCATCACTTCGTCATCGGGGATAGAAAGCAAGTGGCGGATATCGCCATAGACACTGCGCGCGTGGCGCACAGCTTCAACAACGTCACCGGTGCCAGGTTCACCCTTGGTGCGAATCATTGCCGCGCCTTCACCAATACGGCGCAGGGCTTCGCCTAAATTGCGGCATCCACAAACAAATGGCGTGTTGAAAACGTGCTTGTTGATGTGATATTGCTCATCAGCAGGAGTGAGCACTTCGGATTCATCAATAAAATCAACTCCCAGGCTTTCAAGAATCTGAGCTTCAGCAATATGTCCAATGCGGCATTTTGCCATAACAGGAATGTCCACTGCCTCCATGATTTTAAGGATAAGCTCTGGGTCGCTCATACGCGCGATGCCCCCTGCTACACGGATATCAGCCGGCACGCGCTCCAGCGCCATTACTGCCACAGCACCAGCATCTTCAGCGATTTTGGCTTGGTCCGCGTTGACCACATCCATAATCACGCCACCCACAAATCCTTTAGCAATGCTTTTCTTTTCATCATAACTGGAAACAGATTTTTCCATTAGCAACCTCCAAATAGTAATTCTTCTTTCATTTCGATTGTACCACTTAAGCCCATTAAAATCCTTAGAGGGATGTTAATAATCTCTTCCAGAACAAATATAGGATTCCTTGCCCAACGAGGGACATTTAACGGGATTGATTCGTTAGCACGAAACGTAATAAAGAATTCTGTATTCTGATTTCTATAGCTCAGTGTATTTGCTTTCTTCAATTTGGTCGAGGTCAACACTGTGAATGTTTGCATGCGTTGTTTCTGGCAAGGTTTCCGCAATGGTCGCTTTCAATTTTCGTTCAGCATGCTCAATTTCTTCTTTTGTGGCGCGTTGGGTCATTGACCATTTACGGCAATGGGGGCAGGGTTCATAGCGGTTGCTAATCAGGTTCAAGCCAACCACAGTACGTGTAAAAGCTTGTCCGCACTTGGGACAAATCGCCGCGCCCCACAAACCATCAGCACTTACGCCCTCAGCTTTTGACGCTTCAACCTGGCGTTTTGTAAGCAAAACACTCACCAGCATTGCCACTAGAAATATCGCGCCAAGGCCAATAAATATATTCCGGGTCAAAGATCCCGCTTTATCTGCTGCGATAAAGCTCACGGAAATGGGAGCGGTTTGCTTGGTTTCGCCTGTTTTAGTGGTTACAAGCGCGTAAAATGTGTGCTTTCCTGCTGGATAGTTATCTGTGTTGAACTGAAATTTGAGCGATGGCGCGGTCATGCTTGCCATTTCTTGCCCATCAATCATATAGACCACCTTTTCAACCGCGTCCAAATCACCTTTGATGGTCATGCTCATGTGTCCCTGAACCGCGCCAGGCATGCCAACACCAAACTCACGCTTGAACACCAGACTATAAGGCTCTTCATTTGCCATTGCAGGACTAACAAGCAAATACAAAGCAGCAAGCACAATCAAAACAGCAACAAAACCTGACTTACTTTTCATCAAACCTACTTCCATTTGGTGAGAATATTCTCTCTGTCAAAAATAACTGTCCCCAAAAAAAACATGCCTACCGCGATAAGCGCGCAAATCACAATCGACAAGAGCATGAACTTGATATTGACAGTAATAATGCCTGCCAATTGTCCCAGAATAATAGCCATAACAGGGAGGATGAGCACACCCGACATTTGTTCAGCCACGCGCGGATCCGAAACACGCGATGAAACAAAGAGCGCGAAGTTCACCGCGATAACTGCCAAAACGGGACCCAACACCAAAATGCCCAAAAGCCAGGTTGGACCTAAAATGTAAGCCCTTACCCCAGAACTGACTTTTAGGAGGAGCAAGCCGATATTAAACAAAGCAAATGATCCCCAGGTGGCGCCAACCGCGGGTATGACCGCGGCAAGGCATTTTCCTGCCAAAAGTTCCAGTGTAGTAATGGGCGTTGCCAAAAGGGGTTCCAAACTTCGCGTTGTCTTCTCACCAACAATACTGTATGCCGCGATGGTAATAGGAAGCAGCAAAGGCATCATCATAAACATAAGCAAAAACTGGATGACCATCATCACCTGCACACAGTCGCTGCCAGATAAGCCCACGCATAGCGCCTCCGCGTCACCCGGCATTGAGTTGGACTGAGCAAGCATTTCTGGGCTCACGTCCGCGCCCACGCCAACGCTCGCGCTGGACATCACGCCCAACATCACCAAGGGTATAAGTGTGAAAAGCAAAGGCACAAGGAGCATAATCAAAACAACCACACGGCGCTTGAAGATTTCAGCCCATTCTTTTTTGATAATCGTTCGAACGTTTTTCATGTCCGGCTCCTCTCTTCGCTTAGCGGATGCTTTTCAGTTTGACTGGATTCTTCACTACGAATCAATTCAAGGTAAACACGTTCCAAAGATTGCTTGATTTCACCAATAAACAGGATATCTGCGCCTTTATCCACCAAAACGCGTGTGATAACCGGGTTGAGCTTTTCTGGCTCTTCCAAACTGACCAGCAATTTGTTCTCAATTTTTTCCAGGGCTTTTACCTCAGGCAAATTCTCCACAGCCGCACACATTTCAGACGTAGCCTTCGCCAAATGGAAAACGACTTTTCGTCCAAAGAGTTGTTCACGCAAAGCGGAGGGTTTATCCAGCGCCAATAGGCGTTGCTTGAATATGCCCACGCGGTCACAATGGCGTTCGGCTTCATCAAGGTTATGCGTGCACATGAAGATAGTACGTCCTTGGTGTTTAAGTTCGTCAATGAAATCGCGCACGGTTTTGGCGGCTTCAGGATCCAAACCCGTGGTTGGTTCATCCAGAAAAAGCACTTTTGGCTCATGAAGCATCGCCCGTGCCACTGCCAGCTTTTGGCGCATGCCTTTGGAGAAAGTCCCCGCGGCGTCCATGCGCCTGTCCCATAGATCCAGCATACTCAGGTATTTATTGATGGCTTTTTCTGGTTCGGGAATATCATAAAGATTGGCAAAGATGCGCAGGTTCTGTTCGGCAGTGAGGCGTTCATATAAACCTGGCGATTCGGTTAAAATACCCACGTTGCGGCGAATCTCTGTATCATCCACGCCAACTTTCAGCCCATAAATTTCCGCCTTACCGGAGCTTGGACGAATCAAACTGGTAAGCATGCGCACAGTTGTGGTTTTTCCTGCGCCATTTGGGCCCAAAAAACCAAAAACCTCACCTTCGGCTATTTCCAAATTCAGCCCATCGACAGCGACCAACGTTTCTTTTTGTTTCTTTCCAATTTTGAATATTTTTCTAAGGTCTTGCGTCTTAATCATAGGCTTATCCTTGCTATATTCTCTAATCAATTGTAACGTGAAGAAAAGAGGCTGGCGAAACCTCATCGATTATGCCAGCCTCAGCTTTAGTAATTTTTTTGTTACAGTCTACAAATCTCATTTCTTGATGATTGGGAAGTATTGCATCCAAACCGGTTTCTTGATGATAGTGAGCGTAACAGTGACTACTTCACTGTAATACTCACCATCAAAGGCTTTATAAGTGAAGGTATCTTCACCATAATAACCAGCATCGGGAACATATATAAAGCTTCCATCAGCACTCAAAATGAGTGTACCATGCTGTGTAGTGCTAACCAATACAGCAGTTAAGGGATCATTATCTGCATCGCTATCGTTTTCAAGCACACCAGGGGCAGCGATTGTAAGCATTTGATCCTGGTTGAGTGAATATTCGTCCGCTACAGCTACCGGTGAAGTATTGACAGCTGTTACAGTAATCTTGAAGGTCTGGCAATCCTCAAGCTCGCCATCGCTTACACACAAGGTAATCTCGTGTTCGCCAACCTGGTCATGGGTGGGAGTCCAGGTGAATTCACCAGTTTCGGGATTAATCGCGGCACCTGCGGGAGGATTAGTAAGGCTGAAGGTCAGCTCAGTGTCATCAACATCGGATGCAGTCGCGATAAAGGAGAAGGGTGCCAATTCAGGAATGGTGAAATCGGGAATTTCATCCAGGACTGGCGCGTCGTTGACAGGAGTAACTGTTATGGTTACTGTTGCCCAATCAGTCCAACCATCCTCTGGTTGCGGAGATGGCGGGTAGGTTATCAAATTGTAGGTGAAGCTATCCGTACCGAAGAAGTCCGGATCAGGTGTATAGGTGAAGGAGCCGTCAGAGAGCAAAACCAAAACGCCATGGCTCACATTCGTCCGTAAGGTAGCACTAAGCGCGTCGCCATCAACATCATAGTCATTTTCGAGCACACCAGGTGCAGTCACTGTGAGGACATTATCTTCAGCCACAGTGTAAGCGTCATCGACGGCGACAGGCGCGTCGTTAACAGGATTGATGGTAATGGTCACTGTTGCAATATCGTCGAGTTCTCCATCGCTGGCTTTGTAAGTGAAGGTATCGGTGCCATTGTAATCCTGGGCTGGTGTGTAAACGAAACTACCATCCGCGTTGAGCACAAGTTCACCGTGGCTAACGGTTTCTACTAATACCGCGGTTAGAACGGGGCTCTCAGGATCAGTGTCATTCTCGAGTACGCCAGGAGCGGGAACGGTGAGCACAACGTCTTCATCAGTCGTATAGGCATCGTCCACAGCAACAGGTGGTAAGTTGACTTCAAGCACAGTGATGGTCAATTCTTGCTCATCACACAAGATCGGTTCACCGTCATCACAGACTCGTACAGTGAAGGTGTAAACACCAGGACCTTGGGCTTCAGTGGGCGTCCAGGTGAATTCGCCTGTCGTCGCGTCAATCGCTGCGCCATCCGGGGCACCGACCAGGCTATAGGTTAATGTATTCGCAGGTAAGTCAGGATCAACAGCCACAACCGTGAAGGTTGTGAGTTCCATCTCGTTGATGGTCATATCTTCAAGGGTAGGATCAATGCTGGGTGCAACATTGACCTCGTTCACAGTAACGTCAAATGAAGATTCATCACACAAGACGGGCGCGCCATCATCACAGACTCTGACGGTAATGGTGTACACGTCAGGTCCCTGGGCTTCAGTTGGTGTCCAGGTGAACAGACCACTCGCAGCATCAATAACAGCACCTTCAGGGGCGTCAACCAAGCTGAAAGTCAGAGTTTGATCGGGTAAATCAGGATCTGAAGCTCCGATTTCAAATGATAACTCTACCAATTCATCTACCGTCGTATCGGCAATCGGATAGAGCTCAGGCGCGATATTAGGTGGCAGTACAGTAACCTTTACCGGTGTCTCATCGCAAAGCACAGGCGTGCCATCATCGCAAACTTTCACGGTGAAGTTATAAACCTGACTGCCTTGTTCTGCGGTCGGTGTCCAGGTAAAGACACCTGTCGCGGGGTCAATTGTTGCGCCTTCAGGAGCACCTACCAGACTGAATGTCAAGGTTTGCTCAGGCAATTCTGGGTCTGCTGCTTCAGCGGTAAATGTTAAGGTAGTGAGCGCTGTTACTGATTGATCTTCAATGGGATAAAGTTCCGGCGCGGTGTTTGTGAATGTCACATTAATGGTCACCGTGGCAGTGTCGCTATATTCAGCCATCAGACCAGGTGTAGCATGCATCGTGTATTCGAAAGTGTCAATGCCGGAAAATTCCGGGTTAGGCGTATAAACAAAGCTGCCATCTTCATTGAAGACAAGGGTTCCATTTTCAGGACCACTATTTGCCACCAAAGAAGCTGTAATCTTGTCATAGATGTTCGGGTCAGTATCGTTTGCCAAAACGCCAGGCGCGTCAACTTCCAAAGCCACGCCCTGGGTAGTTGTATATTCGTCATCCACAGCTGTAGGTGGATGGTTGAGAATAAGGCTAATCAAAACCGGGTCGTGGTCAGAAGAGCGATAAGCATCCGGGCTGTAAAGCGCTTCTTGCTCCACGGGTTTGAAGGTCATGTCATAGTCGAAGACATCCGCTTCGTCAGCATTGATATTCCAGAAGTTGGCATCCAAAACGTAGGAAGCAAATTTCTTGTTTGCCAAAGCATGGTCCAGATAACCAGTGCGTCCGTCATAAACGTAACCGTAGGCATTATCGCCACGGAAGCGTTCCACTAAGTTGATTACATCATCCGCGGTTTCCGCGATACCATCCGCGCCAAGTTTAATCGCGTCGATGGGATCTTCTTTGGCATAGGAGTTCAGGTCACCAATGATGACGTACATGCCAGAACCGGCATTGGTTGGATCTGTTTCGAGCCAGTCCACTAAAACTTCCGCTGCCGCCTTACGCGTGAGATTACAGTTGCCCTGTCCATCACCGAGATCCGGATCACCCGCGCATGCGGAGCCTTTCGATTTGAGGTGGTTCACAGAAACGGTAAAGATTTCGTTGGTGATTTTGTCTTTAAAGCTTACCGCGAGGCTGGGTCGGTTGCGGGTGGTGTCATAGGCAGGATTAAAGGTTTCATCCAAGATAGCAAAGGTGCCAATTTGATCAACTTTGGCAGGTTTATAGATAAAAGCCTGTTTAATGGCATCCGTGCCAATGTTACCAGTCGCCACGTAGGCATAAGTGCCAGCTGCTGTAGCATCGTTAAGTCCTGCGACGAGATCAATCACCGCGGCGTCGGCTGCGATGCCAGGATGTTCGTTTTCGATTTCAATCAAACCGATCACGTCTGCTTCCATACCCAGGATAGCAGCAATGATTTTATCGCGTTGGCGGGTAAACTCTTCCGCTGTATCCGCGCCTCGACAATTCATGTTGCCAGCAGGACCACAATTATTTGAACCATCGTCGATGGTCACAAAGTAGTTGAGCACGTTCAGGCTGGCAATGCGGATTTCGCCTTCCACGAGCGATGGCGCGGCTGGGCGTGGATTGAGTGATTCGTAGGTAGCTGTGCCAACTGGCTGGATTTTATACTCGCCAAAGTTGTAATCCATGACGCCAGTAAGCCCAGTTACCGTATCTCCGCCACGGAAATAGTGCTCTTTGGTGAACTGGCTGCCATCGGGATGGCGCAGGTAAGGTGGATTCTGAGTGCCAAGTGTGTCATCAACCTTAATCATATCAAGCTGATAAGCCGCTTCGGCAGCGATGGCGTCCGCGCCCGGTTCATTTGAATGTGTGGGACTGAAATGGCGACTGCTCGCCAGCACGATTTCGCCATAGCGGTCATAGTTGTAATATTCAGAGATGTAGAGTTCCTGTGGGAAGGTGACGAGCATACCTTCATAGGCTTCGTAGCTTCTCGGCGCGGTAGTGGGCAGGGTCAGCGCAAGCGGGGCAATGGTTTGTCCCGAACCACAGGTCATCACCGTTCCGGAATTGGTGGGCGTGAGTTGGGTTAGATTGTAATATTCACTTACTTTACCGGTAATGCGCAAGGCATCCCCAACATTCACAGCTGGATTAGTGCTGTAGACAAAGATACCGTCAGAAGTCGCGGGGTCGCCATCACCAACAGGATCCTGAATGAAATAACCGTTCTTGCCACCTACCTGGAAGTTAGCTGTCACCACACCTTCGGTGGTCACAGTCTGGCCAACAAGCGGGCTGGCATCGCCAGAACCCTGAATAGCATAAATGGCTGTAAAGGGGGTCACCACAGCCCGCCACAATGTTGAATGTGGACACAAAATTAGCTGCCATGGTTTGGTTGGTGGCGTTGACAACCAAATCTTTGTCGATGGTCACCGTACAGGTTTCACCCGTTTCAAAGTCGACATCTGGATTTAAGGTGTAAACAGGATTGGCGCCAGTAACCGCGGCTGTGTGATTGCCTGACACGCTACAAGTGATATCGTACCAGCCTGTGCTCACGGTAACCGCTTCGCTGAAGGTGATGGTGATATCAGTGTTTTTTGGAGCATTCGCGCCAGAGGCGGGAACGATCGACGTGACGGTGGGAACTACGGGTGCCGGTCCGAAACAGTTGGACGTGTGTGAGCCAAGATAGGTGAATGTATCTTTCGGATAAGCAATCCACTCAAGAGAAGGAAAATAATCATCACTAGGATTGGTATCACCGGAGCAAATATCCGGCTTTCGAACCAGTGTCATATCTGCGGTAGAGACACCGTTGTCACTCCATGCAGTTCCAGGGTCAAAACCAACCTCTCCGATGCTGTCAAGGACGGTATTGGTAGAAAGCCTGCGCATAACAATGGCATCATCACCATTGAAATAGGTAACCGTGCTTGTGATATCAGCGACTGCCAATATTTCTGGGGCTGCCTGGCTGTTTGCAATAACATAAACATCGTTATTCGCCAAGGTACCAGATAGTGTTACCTGGTTACCAATAGTACTAGAACCATTGTTATAAAGACCAATATGAATGTCTGAAAGGTCTAATTCCGCGCCGGTGGCATTATAGATTTCAAGTGCTTTATTGTTAGAACCGCCTTCAAGGTACTCCGAGAAGAAAACCGCGTCTGGATTTACTGTTGGTCCACAAAGGTTGACTGGCGTTGAAGTATTGCGTGCGGATGGTGTGAGTGCCTCAAAGTCAGCGCTATTTTCATCAGTATCCTGGCAACCGTTTGATTTGCGTTGGGCTGAAAGCGCGTTGCCTAAGCCAGGGGCAGCAGCACTACCTTCATAGTAGGTTGCCGTGCCAAAACCAACCAAGTCAATGATTCTTGCCAGTTGTTCCGCATTACATGGATTTGAGCTGCCATTACACCCTAAGGACGCCGTGCCGGTTACCAAAACTACTTTTCCGTCTCCAGCAGAAATTTTCATAGGCGTAGGGTCAATATGGTCTGGCGTTGGCAGAGCTGCACCATTTCCACTTCCAGCTGCTTCTTGCACCAGGTAGTATTGCCCAGGTTCAAGACTAACACTTGGCAGTTCAGTTAGTTGAGTAGCATTGTTACCAAAGTTTCCATCACCGGTAGCGCTCGCGTATTGAAGGGACAATTCATCCAGCAATACCGCAGCTGTGCCGGCATTGAAAATTTCTATAAAGTCATGCGTGTACGTGGCACCGTCGTTTCCGCCACCACCGTAGACCTGACTGATGCGCAGGTCGTTGGCAGCGTAAACAGGCTGAACAGGCTGCAAACCGATCATGCCAAGCACCATAGCAAATATTGTTAATACATATATTATTTTTCGGGACATTTTTCCTCCTTCGAATGAATGGGATTCAAGAAAGTTCATGTACACCATTCTATCATGCTTGCGGAAAATTTTATGTGAATAAATGTCTACCAATTTGTAATTTCTTGATTAGAAAAGTTTAATCAGGAATTAACGCCAAGAATCTATATATTAGGATTACTACATTTAAATCATTATTAATCCTTGAAGAAGGTTAAGCTACTAAACAAAAAGTGAAATCCTTTTTGATTAATAGCTGGGGCACCGGCAAAACCGAGCAACACTCTCTTGAAGCTTTTTTAATTAAACTTATAGACTCTGACCAAAATAGTATATATTGGAACTCGCCTAACACGTAAGACCTTATCAAGCTCAGGCAAGTGAAAACACATCCTGTTTCACGTGAAACATATTATTTACAAGCAGATACTCTGTTCTATGTGGCTGAATTAAAGAAACACACTGATTCCTAACTGTCTCGCTCTCTTTTTGCTTTTGGAAATAATCGATTTGAAAAAACGCACAAATAATATCGTTGTCATGAGATCTTTGAGTATTTATCTGCCATAAATTTATATACCCCGCTCCTATTAACGTGTCTTCTTCAAGAGAATGCTTTAGATCCGATACAGTTAAATTCCCTGTGGAATGCAATAAATACAATAAGATTTACTATGTTTTCAATGGATGATTTTTTATCATTCTCTCAGAATCGGTTCATTCCTTTAGTTGAATATTTTTATGGAGTGTCATAATCAGAAGGTGATTATTTTTGTGAAATAATCGCTGACTATCAACAAGAACCCGAATAATCACTTGACCCATTTCAAAATTGGGTGTAGAATATGCGTCCATTAACAAATGCTCTCGTAGCTTAATGGATAGAGCACCTGCTTGCGGAGCAGACGGTTGCGTGTTCGAATCACGCCGAGAGCATTTTTTCTTTTAAGTTCCTTTTCTCACCACGTTTTTTGTCCTAATGATTGTCTTGTGTTTTTTTTTGACAGGTTATTTTCCATTTTTTCATAGATGATGTTTCACGTGAAACGTTTATTCCATGTACTCCACATAGATGTTGCTTGTGAAAAGACTTTCTTTTGTTTCTGCTGGATTGCATTCATAAAAGCGTCTTTTTAGTTCTTAGATGATTCAATACACATAAGATACAATTTAATATCAAGTAAACTGTTTTAAGGTAAAATTCTGCAACAGTGTTTACACCTTATATAGCATAATAAGTCAGGATAAAATATGAAACTAATCGCAGTCAACACTTTTGAAGATTTGAGTCAACAAGCAGCTGACATAATGGAGTCACAAATCCGCCAAAAGCCAAACAGCGTGCTTGGCTTGGCAACTGGCTCGACACCACTTGGGTGTTATCAGGAACTGGTACGCCGCCATCAAGCGGAAGGACTCAATTTTAGTGATATTACAACATTCAATCTCGATGAATATTACAATTTGCCACCCGATAATCCCAACAGCTATCATTACTACATGAATCACTTCTTTTTTGACCACATCAACATCAATAAAGAAGCTACACATGTTCCCAATGGAATGCCAAAAGATCTGATAGCTGAATGTCGCGAATATGATGAGCTTTCAATGAAAATGGGTGGAACAGACATTCAAATCCTGGGTTTAGGCATCACAGGACATATCGCCTTCAACGAACCGGATGATGTTTTTCATCCAGAAACCCGCTTGGTGGAACTCAATGAATCCACGATCCAGGCAAATGGACATTACTTTAAAAGAGAAGGTTTTATGCCCAGCAAGGCCATCACCGTTGGGATGCGTTTCATTTTTAACAGCAGACTTGTTCTTTTATTGGCAAATTCCGACAGAAAAGCTGAAGCATTGGAACGAACCATTCATGGTCCTATTACGCCCATGGTGCCAGCATCAATCCTGCAAATTCATCCTAATGTGATCATCATCGCGGATAAAGCAGCTCTTTCAAAACTATAAGTTTTTAGGGGAAATACGTTTTTTGAATTTTTATTATCTATTGTGCCTTTGACTGGCTGATGATTATGTATTTAAAGGGTCTCTTTCAGTCAATTGTTTGACTAATATCAGACGTTGCATGCTGACGCCTTTTAAAGGCTCAAAACCAAGTTGCTCATATTTTGTCGCATAGCCGATATAGGCTTCATCATATTTACTGAGCAAGGCAGGCCTCCCCGTGGAAACATCATCAAGCGGTACCACTCGCAGTTGAGTGGCGCCGCAATTGATAGCCCATTTATAAGCTTCTTGTATTAGATATCTATATATCCTTGCGTACTGTGAATATGAACCCATTCGAATTTGCTTTATTTGCCATATCTTACCTTCTTCGGCTTCTTCAATGAGAGCAGATCGAACAGGACCTAATTCAATAGCGCCAACAGTTTCTCTATCCCGCTTTAATAGAAGTCCTGTGCGCAAATCAAATTGCGCCGCAAGATAGGGGTTTGGTTCATTTTCAATGAACACTTTTTCAAAGCGAGCGGATTCATTCTGACGAATATCTTCCGCAATATGAGATTCAATATCGGACAACTTAAATACAAGTTCAGCATACTCGCTGCCAGTCTTAGGCTCAATCACCTGGAAATCTGCAGGTAGCACTCGTATCGCGCGGCTACTTTGCATATACAAACTATCATCATATTCCTGAAATTCGATTGGCAAAGGCAAGCGATAAAGGTTACAAATATACTTTAAGTCTTGTAAGGTTTTTTGATTGATTTCTTTTTCAGAGTAAGAATCTACAAGCCACTCAGGGGAAACACAGCTAACCTTTATATTTCCAATTTTCCCTTGGCCTGTCAGATAGTTGCTTGGATAACGCGCGCCACTCATAATGCGACCTTTATCATCCCTTGAGTAGACATTGATTTCAATTTGATGTCCAGCGCCATTATCTACTAAATAATTTTTGTCATCAACATTTCCATCATGGACCAATCCATACCCAATACGCCCCAATATACCGAGGAATCGCCCTAAGTAGGCACGATTTATAGCGATATCCAAGTCGCCATGGGAGCGGGTTTGCCATCCTAAAAGCGCGTCAACCGCCCATCCTCCAGCCACCACAACAGGAATACTGGCAATCTCAGCAAGGGTTAATATGCGCATGACCTCTTCTTGATCCATATCATGTGCGGGTGAGGGCTTTCGCCGTGGAAATTCATCTATGATAGTTTGCAAGAGATTAATATCAGATGGCTTGTAATCACTCATTGGATTCTCCTTGGTCTTTATATAATTGTACCGTTCAACGAGAAAACTGTATAGCGTTTGTAATGAATAGATATAAAAAAGCCCTGCTTTTACAGGGCTTTTTCGTATTCTTAGTTTCCTATTTTGTTAGAAGTGGAATAAAGAGTGAATAGGGAGGAGTGGCTTTCTTTTCTACCAAAACATCAATTTCAACACTGGCAAAACTGTCACTCGCAAGGTCTTTAACGAGCAATGTTGCTCGGTTATTTCCTTTCCGTAAGGTAAAAGTGTCAATATAGAGAACAAGTCCAGCAGGTCCTACACCTTCATTTACATCAACGCTAATCCAGGACCGATTTGTTTCGGTTACCCATGCAAGCTCAGTTCCTGCAAGAATTCTTATATCTTGTGGCGGAATTTCTGTTAAATTATCCGGAATAGTTAGGTTTATTCGCGTTGGACCCACCGTAAGTGTAGGTTCTATATCGATTTTTGTAGCTTCCGTGGCATTTAACTGTTTGAATAGTCCACCCTTAGAAGTTTCGTAATCAACAAAGGCGTAAGCACTGACATTATTCCAATCAGTAATCTGGCGTAATGGAACAGACACATAATAGGTTCCCGTTTCCTGATCAGCTAAATCAGGAATAAGGGTCATTCCTTCACCACGTGAAGCATGATGTGTTGTGTTGGTATCTTCGTACTGAATACCTGTTTCTTTTACAAAAGCGTACACTCTGGCTGTATTAGCCTGACTCAATTTAACACCGCTCAGGTTTTGAACAGTCACTTTAAAAAAGGCTGTGTCATCTATGACCCAATATTGCGCACTGATATCTGCAAGAGCTTCCTGAGCAATACCATATTCCACCATCGCAGTATACTTTTCAACGGCTTCTTCTTCTGTTTCTACACCGCGGGAATATCTTTGTCCACTGTCTACCATTGTCCAGGTCAATCCCCAACCAGGTTCAGTTCGTTCAATAACTTCATACCTGTAAAGCACTGGATTAGGAATAGCATAATTCATGGTGTAGTCAACAAAGACAATATTTTTATCTGCGTAGTCGATTGCTAATTGATCAATCACCGGACCGGAGATTGCGCAATGCCATCAATTAGGAGCGCCAAAGGATTCAAACACCGCGAGTTTCTCAACGGGTGCTTGAGCCTCGGCTACTTTTGGTGTGGCGACAATGCCCGAGGCCAAAAGAGCAACAAGTGCGAGAACACAAAGCATTTTTTGGAATATTTTCATTGAAACTCCTTATGTATTTTTTAACGAGATGTTATTGGGGTTTATTTTATCACGAGCATAAGAAATAATGCGATTTTTGTGTTGATTGCTTTTTAATAGTAATGATGTTCAGTAGCAGATACGGTTTTCCCTCAAAATAAGTGTCAATTATTGGCATTTAATTCCTTTAAAAGCTTTATACCTATTACAGTAGCAGGAATGCGATAGCTCGGAGCCAGATTTGAAAGTATAACAACCGCATTTCCCGTTTTTGGGCTAAAGCCGATGTATGTATTGTAGTATCCCGTCGCGCCGTTATGCCAGATAATATCATTCTCCCTGTCAATAGACCAAGCCATGCCTATTTCATCGATATTGATATCCAATATTCTATATTTTTCAGTGGAATCATGGATTGTTTTCAGACTCTTGTGGCATTCCAAAAAATACAGGTTACCATCGAGCTGCATTTTCGCGTATGAAAGGATATCAGAAATATTTGTCCTAATGTCTCCAGCTGAAAGGTAGGCATCGGTTTCAGTCCATTCCCAGTAGTTGCCAAGGTCACCATCTTGTGCTAACACTCTGGTGTTTTCCAGTCCCAAATCTCTTTGAATGAAATCATTTGCCAGACTCACATAATCGGTTTCATATACTGCTTCCAATACGAGTCCTAAAACTGCGTACCCAAAATTGGAATATTTGAAGTCGTAATTCTCTTTAGGAACGTTTATCTTGCTCACTCTGGAAAGGAGCATATCTTTTGTAATGCCAAAATAATCATTTCTTCCGTGGAGAAAATTGGAAATCATCGGTTTTTCAAAATAAAAAGATTTGTATCCTGACGTATGGGTCAACAGTTCCTTTATCGATGGATAGTCGTTGCCTTTGGGTAATTCCAGATATTTATCAATGGTTTGGTCAAGGTCAATCAATCCTTCGGTAACGGCTTTATTGATCAAAGCCGCGGTAAATGTCTTTGTTATGGATCCAATCTCATATGTGTGTAGTTCAGGAGCTAATATTTGTGCATTTTCTCCATACATCGTATAAGAAGCTTGCCCATCTTTTATGATTCCGATAGTTATAACCGCATCTGGCTTATCTTGTGTTGTATATGAGAGAGCTTCCATATATGTCAAGCCAGGTATTTTTTTCATTTGTTGTTTTCCATATAAAGAAATACCCCCAATGATTAATGAAATACAAAGTAAGACGACAAGGAATATCACGATGGTTTTATGCTTTTTCATACTTCCCATTATAAAACGCCTCATCTATTTGAAACCTTATTCCGTTAGAATTAATTGTAAAATGAATCTTGCAATTCCTTTTTGGATGGTTTCAGATCTATAAATAAAAAGGCATAATTTTATTAAAGCCATTATAATCAGCACATGTCAAACTATCAGCCACTGGTTTCAATCGTGACGCCTTCATTTAATCAAGCTCAATACCTTGAACAAACGATATTGTCAGTTCTTGAGCAGGATTACCCCCATATCGAATATTGGGTTTTGGACGGCGCTTCAACGGATGGCAGCGTGGAGATTATTAAAAAATACGGGTCTCGCCTGGCAGGATGGGTGTCGGAAAAAGACAGAGGGCAAGCTGACGCCGTCAACAAGGGCTTCAGTCGGGCAACTGGCGAGATTGTTGGCTGGCTTAACTCTGATGATCTTTATTACCCCAACGCTATTTCTGGCGCGGTAAAAGCTTTTCAGGAACATCCTGAAGCCTCCATCGTCTTTAGTGACGTTAATTCCATCAACAATGAAGGTGTTGCCTTCAACCGCATGCGCTTTGGCGATTGGAAGCTAAAAGATTTGATGCAATTCAAAATTATCAGCCAGCCTGGCGTGTTTATGCGCCGCGCAGTGCTTGAAGAAGCAGGTTATTTAAATTTAGACTTTCACTTTTTGTTGGATGTCGAGCTATGGTTGCGCATGGCTGCTATTGCGGAGCCCTTTTATGTTCCAGATGTGGTTTGGTCCGCGGCGCGTATGCATGATGATGCCAAAAACCACGCCAAGGCGCTCGAGTTTGGACCAGAAGCTTTTAGGATTGCGAAATGGTTATGTGAAGATGAGCGATTTTATCCTCTCAGCGCGCAGATTTTTAACAAAATTTGGGCAGGCGCATATCGTATTGATGCCTTTTACCGCGCGGAAGCTGAAGATTACCGCAGCGCGATAAAAAGCTATGGCAAGATGATGAAATATTGGCCTTTTCAACCACTCTATTCTTACGCCCGACTATTAAAAAGTCTTTTGGGCTTGAGTGGCATCAATAGCTTATCTGCCTTTTATGATAAACAAAGAATACACCGTGGAAAGAGATCGTTGAAAGAAGAATAATGCCTCAGCCAAAAGTTACCATTATCACACCCAGTTTTAACCAAGGTCATTTTCTTGAAGAAACAATCCTGTCTGTTCTCAATCAAGACTATCCCAACATTGAATACATCATCATTGATGGCGGTTCCACGGATAATAGCGTGGAGATTATCAAAAAATACGAAGGTCGTCTTGCTTATTGGCAAAGTAAACCCGATAAGGGACAAACCGATGCCATCAACCAAGGCTTCGCCCGCGCGACAGGCGATATCTTGGCATGGCTAAACTCAGATGACATCTTGCTACCAGGCGCGGTATCAGCTGCGGCACATAAATTGACTGAACGCCCTGATTCCGCTATGGTCTACGGAGACTGTTGGCTCATCAACGCTGAAGGAAAGCGCATTGGCAAATTTCCTGCCGCGCAAACCGATTATGGCAAACTGCGCCGTGGCTATGTGCACATTCCCCAACAAGCTTCTTTCTGGCGCGCTTCATTGTGGCATGAAGTCGGACCATTAGATGACAGTTTCTATTTCGCTATGGATTATGACCTTTGGACTCGTCTTGCCGCCAAAGCGCCTTTGATTTACTTCAAAGAGTATTGGGCAGCTTTCAGACTGCACGGCACGGCAAAAAGCATTGCGGAAGATGACCGTTGCTGGCCAGAAATGATGCGCGTGCATTACCGTGATGGGGGCAAAAAGATATCCTGGATTAATGCAAAATATCATCTCCGCAAGCTTTTACGCCCAATTTTGATGTGGAGACGGCGCAGACAAATGAGCAGAGTTAAGGGCTGAGAAAATGATTATTAAGAAATCCAAAACGGCAGTTCGTGTTCTACGTGAAAAAGGGATAGCGTCCGTGCTTAACTTATTGAAACACCATTTTGGATTTGCCAAACACATAAATGAAGGCTCACTGATTTTTGACTATTTCAAATCCTTATCCTTTAAGGGTACCAAAATTGATATCGGCGCTCACCATGGCTTTAGCACTCTACCTTTTGCAAGTGAAGGGTGGAAAGTGTACGCTTTTGAGCCCGACCCGTTTAACAGAGCTCAGTTAGAGCAACTGACTAATAATTATAGTTCAGTTCATATAGATACCCGTGCAGTGTCAGATAAAAAAGCCTCGCAAGTTGCGTTTTATAAATCAATTGAATCTGACGGCATTAGCGGTTTACAAGCCTTTTTGCCATCACATCAAGCTGAATACTACGTAGACGTTACGACATTAAGCGATTTTGTTTTAGAAAAAAACATTGACAGAATCGATTTTCTGAAAATTGATACCGAAGGTTATGACAAAATGGTCTTAGATGGTGTTCCGTGGGAGAAATTGCGACCACGTCTTATCTTATGCGAATTTGAAGATAAAAAAACTTTGCCTTTAGGCTATAGCTATCATGATCTGGCAATATCTCTGACTGAAAAAGGCTATCATATTATCGTATCGGAGTGGAAACCTATCAAACGCTATGGCGAAAAGCACGATTGGCGGGGTTTCTTTCACTATCCGCACGAGCTCAAATCTAACAAGGCTTGGGGAAATCTCATCGCGGCTCGTGATAAATCAGACTATGAGGCGTTAATTCAATTTTTAAAAGTGTAAGCTTTTCTTTTTATAGCCATAAAAAAAACGATCTCTCGGTTGAGAGACCGTTTTTTTAATCTTCCAAATAATGGATTATTCTTCGATTGCACCTTTGCCCAGTTTCTTACCGATACGATCAAATGCATCCAAAGCCTGCTCAAGGTCATCCTGGCTATGTGCCGCGGAAATCATGACACGAATGCGGGCTTTTCCACGTGGCACGGTGGGGAATCCCAAAGCGCCTGCAAAAATGCCTTCTTCAAGCAATTCGCGGCTAAACTGGCGAGCCAATTGAACGTCGCCTAACATCACAGGAGTGATGGGGGTTTGGGTTACGCCGGTATTGAAGCCCAGCTTGCGCATTTCTTCCTGGAAGAAGCGCGCGTTTGACCATAATCGATCAACCAATTCGCTTGATTCTTCAAGCAGGTCAACTGCCGCGATACATGCCGCGACATCTGGCACTGTCACCGCGGAAGAGAATAAGAAGGGTCGTCCGCGTTGGCGCAGCCATTCAATGATACGCGCGTTACCTGCCACAACACCACCAACCACACCAAAAGCCTTTGAGAAGGTACCAATTTCAACGTCCACTTTGCCATGCAAGCCAAAGTGATCCACGATACCACGTCCACCATGTCCCATTACACCTTCACCGTGAGCATCATCCACAGCGGTCATGATGCCGTACTTATCTGATACTTCAACAAGTTTATCCAATGGAGCATAATCACCATCCATTGAGAAAACGCCATCGGTAATCATGAGGGCTTTATTGTAGGTACCTTGGGCTTCTTTGACAACACGCTCAAAATCTTCCGCATCTGCATGCGCGAAACGATGAATTTTGGCACCCGAGAGACGCGAACCGTCAATAATTGAGGCGTGATTGAGTTCGTCTGAGAAAATTGCATCACCTTTTCCAACCAAAGCTGGAATGGTAGCACCATTGGCGGTGAAACCTGACTGAAAAGTAACTGCAGCTTCCACGCGTTTGAACTTAGCCATGCGTCGTTCAAGTTCGAGGTGTAAATCCATTGTTCCCGCGATAGAGCGCACCGCGCCTGGGCCAAGACCATATTTGTCCATGGCATCTTTAGCTGCCTGTACCAAACGTGGATGATTAGCCAGACCAAGATAGTTATTGGCACAGAAGTTCAGCACATTTTTGCCATTGATCTGTACTTTCGCACCTTGGGGCGAATTCATGGTTGGAATAGTGTTATAAAAACCAGTTTCTTTTAGATTTGATATTTCTTCATCAATCCAAGTTAATTTATCAGTCATATACACCTCATTCTTAATGTTTAGTTGTTTGTGTTTTCATTATACCGCCGATTTACAGCCCTTTGCCTCAATTTTAGAAATTAATAAAATCCAGAGAATGATGATTTGAATAATCATTTTGATTCAGAAAATGTTCAGTATAAAACGCTTATTTCTACAACAGGGTGCTAAAATAGAGCAGAAAGACAATAATATATGAGAAGAAAAATTCACCAATCTGTTTTATTTATAATAATTCTGTTTCTCATATTCGCTCTCTTCCCGTTCTCAACTGAAATCAATGCCCAATCTGAAACCGTGCCAGGTTTTGACTGCTATCGTAATCTAAATGCCATTTATGCCCGAGCAGCTCAATTAGAAACGCAGTATCCTCAATTCGTGAGCTTAATCGATATAGGCGACTCGTGGAAGAAAGTTAATTTACGAAATGACCAAGGATATGACCTTTTCGCGCTCAAAATAGAAAATAATACGATGTCAGAACCAAAGCCCAGTTTAATTCTTGTCAGTGGTCTTAAAGCGAACGCTTTCGCGCCTGTTGAAATCAATTTGCGTTTCGCGGAGTTTCTCTTAAGTGAGAGAGAAACTGACAACACCATTAATTATCTTCTCAATAACTTCAGTATTCACTTCATCTTTATCGCCAATCCTGATGGACGCGCGATAGCTGAAAGCTTAGCTGACGGTAGTGGCAACCCTTTGGATATTACATGGACTAAAAACGCTAATCCAAGCGGATGCTCAAATGGCAACGGGGGTGTTTCATTGGAACGCAATTTTGCTTATCAGTGGAATCACACGCCAACGGACGGATGTGCTCCTGATTATCCAGGCACAAGCGCACTCTCCGAGCCAGAAACCAAAGCTATACGTAGTTATTTGCAAGCAATTGATAGTTCACCTTATGGCGAAAATCTTTTAATCGATCTTGAAAGCAAGGGCAATTTTATCGTTCATCCTTATCTTTATTCTAAAAGCCATAAGGTCGAAAATTATGATGCCTACCAGATAATGATAAACAAATTTGCTTACGGTCAAATTGCCGAGCCATTAGCTTCCAATTCATATTTAATTTTTCCCCAATATGGTGCCTTAATTGACGACGCGCATGCTGAATTAGGAATGGTGACTACGCTATATCTGCTTGGCAATGATATGGATGGCGGTGATCTATCTTCCTGCGCTGCTTTTGATTCTCATTTGGCTGAACCAGCAATACAAAGTTTATTGCGAGTGTTAAAAACCATGCCGAATCCCCTTGAATACGCGGCTGGTCCTGAAATTGTTAATATCGTAATGAATCATGATACTAATGAAGGCAAAGTGACAATTGCAGGTCAGTTAAATGCCTTGAGTTATTATCATCGAACCGACCGAGCCTCCTATATTAGCTCAATGCATTACAGTATAAATCTACCTCCATGGCATCCAGACGCGGAATTAATTCCAATTAATACTTTTGAGCGGGATATTGAATATCCTGGCTTGGCAGATTTTACATTTAGTATTGGCAATAAGAATTTACCGTCTGGCAAAGTATCTCTTTTTATTCAAGGTGTTGCTGAAGATCCGAATCGTAATAATAAACGTGATGCAGGATTTATTGAAGTTATCAACATTTATAATCAAGAGCTCTATTTTCCATATATTGCGTGGAATAGTCATTAAGCAATTGGGATGTTAATAATTAAAAGCTTAAAGTAGTGGAATTAGTAGGCTATGGGGAAAGTGTGGATAAAAGAATGATAGGATGGCATTTTGCCTCAGTTTCACTCGATGTTTTCGCAAATCTTAGAAAAGAAAATTATCTACATGGCATCGGGATAAAAAGATAGCTTTTCCACAAATCCACACTTACGGAAGAAAAAATAAAAAATCGATTCATTTCTTCCCCATTTTCTAAACAAAAAATCCACGAAAAGAGTATCTTTTATAGTGAACTAATAAACAAAAACTGCGGACTTATCCACAGTTTTGCACAGTTTATCCACAAAAAATCAGTTTATAATCCATAGTCCCGCTGATAAAGTTCCAGCGTTTGGTTTACTTTTTCAATAAAGTGACCCAATTCGCGGGTCTTTGCATCTTTTTGATCGGGAGAAAAGCCAATTTCTGCGGCAAAAGTGAGCCAGTCCTCGGTCGCGTTTGAATGAGATGACTCTATTGAAATTTCGCTGTTTTCATCACGGAGGGATAGTTCGATCTGTCGCCAGGTTTCCAACATTGGCCAGAGAATCGCATGATAGCTGCCCGATTCCACCAAGGCATCACAGCAATCCAGAAAATAAGATTTGCGCGCCTTGTGTAAATTGGGTGGACATTGCGCGCTTTGGCTGCATTCTTCAAGCCTAAGTTCCCAAACAGGGCGCCATTTTTGATAAAACGCATCAGAAATAAAATCATTGCCGATCAGGTGCGCCAAATCGCCCACCAAAGGCAGTTGATTGACCGCTTCAGCCCGCGCGGGAAAATCAAGCATAAAGCGTCTTTGGGTCAATCCAGGGCCGCTTAAAGCCGCGATTACGTTAGAAGCATCTCCAACAGTCTTAAAAAACAGATTGAGCCAGTCGCAAAAAGGCGTTTCATCGTCATCATCCAAATCGAACCAATAGCGGCGCGCGTTGTCCAGGAATTTTGACGCGCGGGCATAAGTGTTTTCTGGGATTTCAAACTGTGAGTCAACGCCCGCCTGAATGTACTCTAACCAATGATCTGTGTCATGAATAATGGCGTCATGGTTGCGCAAGGCATATCCCAGCCAGGCATCCTGGCGCATGCGTCGATGGAAGGTGTAAAGTGACTGGTGATGATGAACGATGTCGAAAGACAGGTTGCTTTTGATTCGTCGAATTTCGCGAGCGGCAGATGGCTCTTCTTTGTGCACAATGACCATATCAATATCCGTACTGCCACCGATAAAGGCTTGATCGCCTAAGACAGAACCCGTTAAATAGACCGCGACAATATCATTCGTTTGCCGCAAAAGGCGTCTTAGATAATCTTTGGCAATGTCAATGAGTAAATCCTGGCTAATAAACATCTTTTTTCTACGCTCTCTGGGCGCTTTCGGACTTAAACTATACCACAAAGACTCAGCCACACTTGTTTTTGGATTATAAAACAGCGTGTTTTTGGGCTTAGCTCAGCGCGGCGTGGAGTTGCTGGGTGAGCGCGACAAATTCAGAGGAATAGCGAACATTGTTGTCTCTCGGACGCTCCAGAGTTATGGGTAAATCGAGCATCAATTGAGCTGGCCTTTTGCTGAAAACGAGCACGCGGTCAGATAAAAAGACAGCTTCATCAATAGCATGGGTTACCATGAGCACCGTTTTTTGTTTTTCTTCCCATACACGCATGAGTTCTTCGCTCATGCGTTCCCGGTTGAGCGCGTCAAGCTGCGCGAAAGGTTCGTCGAGCAGTAAAAGGTCTGGATCCTGTGCTAAAGCGCGGGCAATTGCCACACGCTGCGCCATACCACCAGAGAGTTCATGAGGATAAGACTTCTCAAAGCCTTGCAGTCCCATCAGCTCAACCAAATCGCGCACGCGCGATTCGATTTCTTCCTGGCTCAGTTTAGCAATCTCCAATGGCAAGCTGATATTCTGCCAAAGCGTGCGCCAGGGCATAAGATTAGGCTTTTGAAATACCATACCCACTCGGGTTTTGTGTTTAGTCCTTTGTTTGGTGTATTCAACAGGTTCGCCAGAGATAATGATTTTTCCCTGGCTGGTTGGTATCAAGCCACTAATGGCGCGCAGCAAGGTGCTTTTACCGCCACCGCTGGGACCAATCAGACAGACAAAACTGTTTTTGGCAATCTCAAAGCTTAGCTCACTCAAAACCTCCAGCGAGCCGTCGCTCTCAACAAATTCAACACTGAGCTGAATGAGTTCCAGCGCGGGATTAGCGGTCGAAGGCGTCACTAAAGGCTCCTTCGATTTCAATGGTTTCGTTAAGCAAGCCCAGGTCAAGGAGCAGGTTCTGCATATTCTGCCACTTTCGGGTCTGCTCGGCATGTTCAAGTGGCTTTGTTTGCCAAATGGCTATTGAACTTAGCATGACCTGACGCTGAATCTCGAGCTCTTCAGGGCTGAGTTGGTTAAGGTTCTCAACATGTTTCTTGCATATTTCAAAGGCTTCTTCGGGATTCTCCACGGCGTACTGAATGCTTTTTACGACAGCCTGTGCCATGGCTTTAACAAAGTCAGGCTCATCCGCGATGGTCTTTTCGTTGGTCACCAAACAGTTGCCTACCAGGTCCACTGCATCAGCAACACGAAGAACATCCACCTCGTAACCACGCGCTCTGAGCTGAACAGGTTCATTGGCAACGTAGACAACCACAGCGTCAACCTGACCGGTTACCAGGCTCTCGACCTGGGTAAAGCCAATTGAATTAAGCGAATAGTCGCTATCGCTGAGTTTGGCAGACCGCGCTAAAGCTTCAAAACCAATGTAACTTGCCCCAAACAAGCCTGGCAGACCAATCTGCCTGCCTTTTAAATCAGCAGGGCTTTGGATATTAGCTTCTTTGAGGGCTACCACACCAACAGGATAATCGCTGTACCAGTTGGCAACGGATACAACCGGCAGTCCCTGGGCACGCGACATAAGCACTTGCTCACCGGACGCAATCATGAACTGCTCTTTTCCAGCGCCCACAAGCGCCACCATATCCGCTTCGTTTCCGTAAGCGAGTGTAACATCCAGACCAGCTTCAGCGAAAAAGCCTTTTTCGATGCCAACGTAATACGGCGCAAATTGCACGTTAGGGATATAGGTCAGGTTGAGAGTAACGGGTCTAAGCGTTTCATTTTGTGCGGATGGCTTACAAGCGGACAAAAGCAGGATGATGATCAAAAAGATTAAAAAGAAAAGGCGTTTTTTCATAAGTGATCCTTTCGCCAGGTTTGCCAGACTAATGCCCGGCGCTCCAGAAGCAAGACGACATAATAAAGTAAAGATGCCATGAGAATTAAACTTAAAACGGCAACAAAAACGAGAGCGGTGTCATACTGCCCCCGACCAACATTAATCAAAAAACCCAATCCACGGTCGGAGCTGACTAATTCGCCCACAATTGCGCCAATGACCGAAAGGGTTGTGCCCACACGCAAGCCACCCAATAAGACAGGCAACGCAGCCGGCAGCTCAAGCATAGTCAGTTTTTGCCAGGGACTGGCGTTTAGCGAGCGCATCAACTCGTGTAGTTCTTGAGGCGTACTGCGCAAGCCCACTAATACGTTAACGAGGACCGGAAAGAAGACAGTGAGCGCGCAAATGAGGACCTTTGAGCCTAAGCCCGCGCCAAACCAAATAATCAAAAGCGGCGCGACAGCAACCATGGGCAGCGAACTGCTCCCTACCAAAAAAGGTGCCATCAATCGCTCCATGAACGGCAGTTTGGAAAGCCCATAGCCTATAAGCGTCGCGGCAATCCCACCGATTAATAACCCTAAGAGGATTTCCAGTAAAGTCCAGGACAGATGATGCCACCAAGTGCCATTGAGTAAGATAAGCAAAAACTTATCCCAAACCATTTTGGGGCTGGGTAAAATGAAGGCGGGGAGTTTGAGCGCGATATAAAGGATTTGCCAAAGGTTTACAAGCAACAGCACGCTTCCCAAAGGATACAGGACACGCAATAGTGGGCTTGGGCGCGGACCTAATCTCTGGGCTGGTTCATTCTTTATTGGCTCGGTCATTGTTTGCTCTCAGTAATATTAATGCAAATGATACCCTCTTTTCTTGTTCATGGCGAATGTTAGGGCTATAATACACGCATGCCCAATGAACCCTTTATCCCCAGGAACATTTTACTCATGCCCAACGCGGGCGTGCCCAAGGCGATGGCAATTGCCAAAGATGTTTACAAGCATTTCTTGGATCTCAAAGTGGATTGTGATATTTTTGCCTACGACTTTGACGGCAAAAGTGAAAAACCGACGCTGGTTGACAGCGATTTGCTTATTGTGATCGGTGGCGATGGCACGCTTTTGCGGGCTGGCCATTTATGTGCCACGAAAGAAGTTCCCCTTTTGGGTATCCAAGCTGGCACACTCGGCTTTTTGGTGGAAATTAAAGACAAAGAATGGCCAAAACAAATTGACCGCCTGATGAAAGGTGATTTCCGCATTGAATCGCGCATGATGCTCAACGCGGAACTTGTGCGTGGCGACATTGTTAACGGACGCTGGGATGTTATTAACGAGATTGTCATCAGTCGCGGCTCGGACGTGCGACCGATTGAAGTGCGCGTTGACTTGAACGAGGGTTTTCTGGCATCGTATAAAGCTGACGGTTTGATCGTTAGTACAGCAACGGGTTCTACCGCCTATGCTTTTTCTGCTGGTGGGCCCATATTACCGCCCGAGTTGCGCAACATGCTCATTTTGCCGGTCTCACCGCATCTCTCTTTGGACCGTGGTGTTGTATTGGCTGAAGGTGCCAAGGTGACACTTAGAAAAAAGAGCATGAATGATGCTATTTTAAGTGTGGATGGTATGAAACCTATCTACCTAAGTGATTCTGACCGTGTTGTGGTGAGTGCCAATAAAAACTCGCTTAAAATGGTACGTTTTGGCGAGCCAAACTATTTCTATCGGGATCTGGCAACGGTAATGCGCCTAAATCCCATCTTGAAGATAAATGACAATGACTGATAATAATGCTGATACCACCCCCGTCATTCCCAGTGATTTTGAGGAATTAATGCGTCCAGCGGACCTTCAGCCAAATCCTGAAGAAGAACCTGTTTTGCGTTGCAACCGCTGTGGTACGCCTATAACACCCCAAAACGCGGTGCTTACTGAAACAGGCTATCGTTGCAAGGACTGTATTCGCGGCCAACAACGCGTTTTTGATACTTCCAAGCCTTTGGATTTTCTTATCGCTTTCTTAATCGCCGCGGTAATTGCGTTTGGAGGCAGCTGGTTAGTAGAACCGCTCACATATATTGTGATATTAATCGCCGCTGGACTGGGAAAGCTTATCTTTACTGTCACCCGCCTGGCACTCAAGCAACGGCGTGGTAAAAAGATCGACATTGCCATTTTAATCGGCGCAGCCCTTGGTGCCAGCCCATTATTAATCCGTTTAATTTTGCAGATGGTTAAAGCGAACAGTCTGAATGTGGGTGGCGGCGTGAACAGATTGTTTTGGCATATCGTCTACATGGGGCTTGTGGCAGCCAGTGCCTATGCTCAATCAAGAGGAGCACGCAAATAGCCATGCTCAAAGAGCTTAAAATCCAAAACTTTGCGATTATTGAAGAGCTCACTCTTAATTTTGATTCAGGTTTGATTATTTTTACCGGTGAAACCGGGGCTGGAAAGTCGATCGTACTCGATTCGCTTAGCGCGATTCTTGGCGAACGCATGGATACCACTGTCATACGCCAGGGCGAAAACAAAGCAATCATTGAAGGACTCTTTGAACTTGACACGCGTGTGAAAAATGCCCTGCGCGACTTGCTTGAACAGGAAGGACTTTGGGATGATGAAGACTATCTGACGCTTGGGCGGGAAATACGTGCCGAAGGACGTACCATCGCCCGTGTGAATGGACGCGTGGTGAACCTGGGCTTGCAGTCTGAAATTGGCGCGCTGCTGGTTGACTTGCACGGACAATCTGAGCATCTCAGTTTGCTCAAAACGCGCAATCACCGCATTTTGTTGGACCAGTACGCGCATAACAAGGATTTGCTTGAAGAATATCAGGTTGAATACAAATACTGGCAAGCTCTGAATGAAAAGTTGCGAGAGCTAAACAGAATTGAAAATATGGCTTCCGAGCGTGTAGATCTCTTGCGCTATCAAATTCAGGAGATTGAGAGCGCGAAACCTCAGTCGGGCGAGGATGAAGAGCTTCGCTCTGAGCGCGTCCGTTTGGCAAACGCGGAAGCTCTAAGCTCTCTAAGCCAACAGGCTTTGATGGCTATTGACGAAGGTTCACCGGAGAGTAATGCCGCGACAGATTTGGTTGGACAGGCAGCGCAGTATTTGCATGATTTGGCACGTATTGACGCGAACACCCAGGCTTTGGCGGAACGTGCCGAAGAAGCCTTAAGTAGCCTGGCGGATATCGCCTATGAACTGCGCGACTATCTGGAAGCGGTTGAATTCAACCCCGTTCGTTTGGATCAGGTTGAAGAACGCCTCAACACGCTGCAAATTCTAAAAAAGAAATACGGGGGCTCGACCGAGAGCGTTTTGGCGCATCTGGAAAAGATAAAAGCTGAGTTAGAAAATGTCGACACTTTAGAGGAGCAGATAAAGGAAGTTGAAGAAAAAACAGCTTCAGTTAAGAGTAATCTTTCTAAAACAGCCCTCTCTCTTAGTAAGTCGCGGCAGTCAAGCGCGCTTGAAATGCAAAAAGCAATCACTTTGGAACTTGATTCGCTCCAAATGCAAAAAGCCCGCTTTTTGGTTCAGATTGACCAAGTGCCCAATGCCGAGGGCATCCTTATTGGCAATCAACATGTGGATTTTGACCAAAACGGTATTGACCAAATTGAGTTTTTGATCGAAACCAATCCTGGCGAAGGTTTCAAAGCTCTGGCAAAAATCGCCTCAGGCGGTGAAACATCACGCCTCATGCTCGCGCTGAAGCATGTATTGGCGGAAGTTGATCAAATACCCACGCTCGTTTTTGACGAAATCGACAGTGGTATCGGTGGCAGAGTGGGCGCGACCGTAGGTAAAATGCTCTGGCAGTTAGGGCGAGAGCATCAGGTGTTGTGCGTTACGCATTTGCCTCAGCTTGCCGCGTTTGCTGATCAGCACTTTAAGGTCAGAAAGCACGAAAGCGCGGGCAGAACGCTCACAAATGTAAATGTTTTGGATGTACCCGAACGCGAAAAAGAAATCGCCAGCATGTTAGGCGGTGAAACAGCAAGCATTTTACTGTCCGCGAAGGAAATACTTGCCTCAGTTTCGACAATTAAAGGTACAATTCATACATAAGTTCATGCTATTGTTGGGCGGCAGTTTAGCCCAGTTTGAAAATTAAAAATGTGAAGAAAGCCACAAAAGGCATTTTCTTCGCATACCCATTTAGAAAGGAAGTGCTTATGCCCAGTCGTGACGAAATTCTTGCGGTTATTTTAGGTGGAGGACGTGGCACGCGCTTGTATCCCCTCACCGCCGAGCGCGCCAAGCCTGCTGTGCCTATTGCTGGCAAATACAGGCTTATTGATATTCCCATTAGCAACTGCATTAATTCTGATATTTACCGCATATCGGTTTTAACCCAGTTTCTATCCGTTTCTTTGCATCGCCATATCACGCGAACTTACGTTTTTGATTCTTTTCATCAGGGCGGAGTACAAATTTGGGCTGCCGAGCAGTCCCTGATTACCACCGATTGGTATCAGGGTACAGCAGACGCTGTGCGCAAGCAGATTCAAGAAATTCAAAGCACACGTGCCAAGTATGTGCTCATCCTGGCAGGTGACCATCTTTATCGCATGGATTACGGTAAAATGGCTGAATTCCACTGGGAAAATGATGCGGATATTACCGTCGCTGTTCAACCCGTGCTCAAAGAAGAAGCATCACGTTTTGGGATTTTAAAGAAAGACCCATCTGGTGAAATTAAGCGCTTTGCTGAAAAGCCAAAAGACCCTGCTTTGCTGGCTGACCTGGTGAGTCTTGATGACCCCGAAAAGCCTTATTTGGGATCTATGGGCATTTATATGTTCAACACTGATGTTTTGGTGGATGTTTTACGCAAAGAAATAGACGGAAAATTGTTTGTTGACTTTGGTAAAGATATCATTCCCCACCTCATCTCTGCTGATTCGCGCGTTTTTGGCTATCAGTATGAAGGCTATTGGCGGGATATTGGTACGATTCGAACATTCTATGAAACGAATCTTGAGTTAGCTGAAGATGAACCTGAGATTGATTTTTACGATCCCGAAAAGCCCATTTACACTCACCCGCGTTTTCTGCCAGGCACACGCGCCATTGGCTGCAAACTTTCAAGGGTTTTGTTGGCCGAGGGTAGCATCATCCACGAGGCTGACATTGACCATTGCGTCATTGGTTTGCGTCAGAAAATTGATGAGGGTAGTGTGATCAAAGACACCATTCTGATGGGCGCGGACTGGTATGGCGTACATCGCAATGGCGCGCCTCTGGGAATCGGCAAAAACTGTAACATTCAAGGCGCGATTATTGATAAAAACGCCTCGATTGGCGATAATGTGGTCATCAAACCCTTCCCTCAGGATGTTAGTGTAGATCATCCCATGTACATCGTGCGTGACGGCGTTGTGGTTATTCCTAAAAACACCACCATTCCAGCGGGAACCGTCATTCAGCCGTAGCCGGATTTTTGAAACGATTAAAAAACACCCTCAACGAGGGTGTTTTTTTGTGGAGTTTACGTATTAAAAAATACTGTCTGTCAGTTTGTTCTTAGTTTAGAAAACGCAAATGATACGCGGCGAGGCTGAAGGCGATTGAGACGTTCAGCGAATTCTTTTGTCCTAACATGGGAATGTAAAGGCAGGTATCGGCATGAGCGATGAGTTTGGGGTCCACCCCGGCGGGTTCATTGCCCACGATGAGCGCGATGGCTTGGTCTTTGGGGAGGGCTGATGCTGGTAGCTCGTAAAGCGATTGTGCTTGAGGCGTGGCTTCAAGGGCAAGGATGTAAACACCCTGGGTTTTAAGTTCCTTGATGATTTGAACGGCATTGGGCGAATACTGCCACGCGAGCGATTTCTCCGCGCCCAGGGCGGTTTTGGCGATGGCGGGATTCTCATCGGGCATGGGGGTAATACCGCAAAGATGCATTTGCGCGAAACCCGCGCCATCTGCTGAGCGAAAAATGGAACCAACGTTATGAGCCGAACGGACGTTATCCAAAATGGCAATGAGTTTCTTGGGGTTGTTTTGGTTCGATGAAAAGGATTGGCTTTTTAGGCGCGGACAATCTTTGGTCAACGCGCTGCCACATCGCGGGCAGTATTTTCCATCAAACTGGGCAAGATCCAGGGGAAAACGCAAGCCACAGGCAGTGTTTTGACACTCCAGAAAGAAAATTTGACTCTCAGGCATGGTTTGATTATATCCAAAACCAGTCTGGCTTGTAGGCTCGCCGAGAACGCAGGAACTTGCGTGAAAATGCCCCAACCAGCATAAAAGACAGTCCCATGGGCAGAAAAAGTTTGATTAAAAGAATTAGACGCCGGGTGAGGGGGGCACCCAAACGTCTAATGCCCTTAGTATATTCATCTCAGTTTAAAATGCAAGCGTTTTTACATTAACAATTTGTTAATGTCATGCTGTCTTTACAAATATTTAATGATTATTGAAAGCCTCATATTGTTTCGCACGCGATAATTGCCTTGCAAACATTCATCAATGAAGCCAAAAAGCATAGCCAGAATGCCCGCGCCAGCAAGTAAAAGGATGAGTTGCCGCCAGCATCCACAGCATCTTGGGGTCATACTGGCGCATTTTCTGGAAGAGCAATTTGATGATCTTCATAGTGTCCATTTTTCCTGACGCCTAATAGTATAGTCTGAAAAGAAATTCCGGAATAAAAAAGCCCAGGTTTTTCCTGGGCTGTGATCTAAAACGAAGATTCTACTTTATGATGGCAGCTTCAACTGTATTCCAAAGGCGCGCGTTGCTCATGCTGATGAAAAGGCGGTTTTGGTTGAGCGCTTCAAGGTCGCCCGGGGCGTTAGACGAGCACACCATATAGGCTAAAACGTCTGAGACGGCTTGGATGCTAACCGGCACCATGCCCGGACAAGTGATGTGGGTGTAATCTTCCCATGTCACGCCACCGTCAATTGTGCGCAACATTTTTCCGTTGCCATAGGCGATGCCAAAGGCGGGCGAACCAAAGTCGCTGAACTCAATTTGATCAAGGCTCGAAACATATTGCCAGCTTTCGCCAGAGTCTTCAGTTCTACACCAGTGGGTGACGGTTGTATCGCGTTCGGCGATGCTTGCCTTGATGGCAAGGTAAGCGGTCGTAGGGTTAATACGTCGCACAGGGGAGGGTTCCCACATGTCCGCTTCGCCAAAAACAGGCAAGTTTTCACAGCTTTTCTTTTCCCATGTTTGACCACCGTCGGCGGTTCGATAGAGGTAAAGGCTCTCAACAACAGGTTCGCTGCCAGTGATGAAGCCAACATTGGCATCCAAAAAAGTGATACCGTTTTTACTGCCTGAACTGGGCAAAATATCAGAAGACTGTCCAGGTTCGTGGCTAAAGACAGTTTGCCAGGTTTTGCCACTATCGGTAGTTTTATTGACTGCGACATACTCCGAGCCTGCAGCAAGGCCTAAACTTGAAAGCATGTAGCCTTCGGTGCTGCTGATGAAATACATTTGTCCGCCGGGGAAGTCCAGTTCGGATGTTTCCCAGGTCTCACCACCATCGCCGGATCTGTAAAGTAAGCTTTTATCTTCAGGGCGGTTAAGCAGAATATAGCCCGTTCTTCCGCTGGTGAAAAAGCTTGTAATCAGGGGGTAGTCATGGCTTTGTTTAAGCAAATCGGGTGGCGTAACGGTGACCCAGTGTTCGCCAAAGTTCGCGGTGTGATAATAAACAGTTTTATCAACATTGTTTGCCCAGCCTTCACCGCCCAGAAACATTCTGGTCTGGTAGATGGGGCCAAGATATCGTGGGGTATGTGTGGGGACTTTGTTGGCTTGGCCTGGTGTCTGGGTGGCATCCTGATTTAGCGGATCTTGTCCATTTTCGCCAGATGTTTTGGGTTTGCATGCCGCAAACAATAAGGTCATCAGCAAAAAGATGATGAGTAAGGTTCTTTTTTTCATATATTCGTTCCTGTTAATGGCAATTTCTACTTTCATTATAGTACAGCGCGGAAATATCGCCCACAGATTTTACCACCTAAAGCTTTGGCAGGGGGATTCATCAAAATGTTTGACTCGTGATATCATCAAGACGATGGATTCAGAAGGAATTTCACACATTGACTCTAAAGATCTGACAGAAAACAGAGAAAAGCTCACCAGAGAAAACTGGTTTAACAAAACCTGGAAGCGCTTGGTGCGCTTTGGTCTGCATGATACCGCGCGACGCATCGTGACGATGGTAAGCACCATGCTGTTAATGGTCTTGGTGCTTGCCTTTATGAACCGTTTTTTTGTCAGTCGCAGCGGCCAGAAACCTTCGGAGATTGGCAGCAGCTCAGCTTTGGCAGAAGAAATTGAGGGATTAAAGCTCTTACCTGATTTTGAGATCAATCAAAACGCACACTCTCGTAAAGCGATTCCGCGTGACACGGAAATGACCACGATATTGCCAGAACGCAGCCGTTCAGGCATCATTGAACATATCATTCAACCCGGCGAAAGCCTCTTTTCGATTTCAGCCAAGTACAATATTCGCCCTGAAACCCTGCTTTGGAGCAACCGTTATACGATTGGGGATGATCCCCACGCGATGATTCCCGGTCAAAAGCTGCTCATTCTGCCCATTGATGGCATTTTACATCGCTGGAGTGCTGGTGAGGGCTTGAATGGCGTGGCGGATTTTTACAACGTTAGCCCGGACGTGATTGTGAATTATCCGCCTAATGGATTAGATATGGCAAGCATTGGCGATTTTGCCGAACCAAATATAGAACCTGGTAAGCTAATCGTCATCCCCGGCGGGACAGCGGCTTTTAGCGATTGGCGCACGCCACGCATCACGCGCAAGGAACCAGCGACAGCCAAAAACGTGGGTCCCGGTGCTTGTGAAGGCGAATTTGATGGTGTAATTGGTGCAGAAAAATTCACTTTTCCGGTCGCGGGTGATCCGGTTCTGAGCGGTTTTGACTTTCAACCAGCCGCCAACCATTTTGGTATTGACCTGGGTGGCGCGATTGGTGACCCAATTAGCGCGGTGGATAACGGTGTGGTGGTATACGCCGGCTGGAATGACTGGGGTTATGGTGAGATGGTGGTCATTGATCATGGCAACGGTTGGCAGAGCCTTTACGCGCATTTGGCTACAGTGGATGTGCATTGTGGACAGGAAGTTTATCGGGGTAATGAAATCGGCACAATGGGTCAGACAGGCAACGCTGTTGGTCCGCATTTGCATTTTGAATTGCGCCATGATGAGTATGGGCGCGTCAATCCATGGGATTTTTTGCAGGAAATTGAATGATGCTTCGTAGAGTAATTCCGTCTTTCTTAATCCTTTTCATTTTGCTTGGTGCTTGTGTTCCACCCTTTAAAGCCGAACCAACATCCACCCATACTGCCGTGCCAAGCAAGACCAAAACTGCCACGCCTACCTCAACAGTTACTCCTACACCAACCATCACCCCCAGTCCAACACCTTTACCCCCGACAGCAACGCCAACCATGACCGCGCGAGAACAGGCAGCTTTGCGACTCTACGAAGCCAGTCTCAACTACATCGCGGAGACAAACGAAGACGCTAAAGCGATGGTGAAAGCAATCGATTACCTTGATGGCCCCTGGGAGTCGCCGGATAATGCCTGTGGTCCCTTAACCGCGGCGATCATGCGCGATGGTGGCTTTTTGCCGGAAGACAGCCCGGTTAAGGACATGTGGCTCTTATGCCTGCGTGAGGATGAAAAAGACGAAGAGCTGCCATTCTGCTCGGGTAGAAAAACGCTCAATCGCATTTACTTCCCTCCTGAGAATTATGATTATATTGAGGTTGAAGAAAGCATAGGCACTTACGACTTTGTGAAACACCCCCTTGAAGTTGGCGACTGGCTCTATTTGTACGTGCTTAAGGGTGTTTCAAACTATCGGGGTTTCGATCACATGCTGGTCGTAACCCGTATTGATGAGAATGGCGCGGCTTATTCTGTGACCAATATCAACCATGGCGATGGCTTTGTGATACTTGAAGAAATGCTGTATGACCCCACCCGACCGGGCGTTGGTTTATTCTATGACCTGAGCAACGATGAGTTGCGTCAGGAATTGGGTATGACCGGTACAGCAGGCTTTTTACTCATCCGCGCGAAAAAGAAATAGTCTCTTTTAGGCATAGCTTTTTAATTTTCTGCTTTGTGGGCCAGTGACCTGGCTTCCATTTCGCTTTTTGTCGCCCAAGTCTTGCCTCTCGTGTTAAAATAGAACCATGAACGATGAGAAAACGCTTGATGTCAGACCATCGCCAATTGCCGGAATGTGGTATCCGGGAACTGAAAGCCACTTACGCGCTGAGTTGGCAAGCTATTTTATGGCTTATCCGCAACAGGACTTAAGCCAAGCTGATGCCGAGGATGATGGTCTCATCGCTTTAGTGGTACCCCATGCCGGTTATCGCTATTCTGGCGCTACTGCTGCCGCGGCATTCCAGGCACTGCGGGGAAGAAACTACCAAAAAGTTATCCTTGTTTCTCCCTCTCATCGCGCTTATGCAGCTCCCCTCATCACCAGCGGGCATGACGCTTACGAAACGCCTTTGGGTCTGGTGCCCGTTGATCACCAAAGCTTAAACCGCCTGAATACTCTCTTGCAAGAAGATAACTTAAGCCTAAAAACAGTTCGATTTGACCAAGAACACGCCTTGGAAATCGAGCTGCCCTTCTTACAATACACGCTAAAGGGCGACTTTCAGATTTTGCCTGTGATGATGCTTGACCAAAGAGAAAAAACCGCGAACGCTCTGGCGAAAGCTTTGTTTGAGCTCATTCAAAGTTTTAAGCCGTCCGGGAAGGTTTTATTGCTTGCGTCAACCGACCTCTCCCATTTTCATCATCAACGTGTCGCGTCTAAATTAGATGGCGCTTTTATAGACGCTCTGCAGTCTGGCGACGCCCGCCAGCTTTACTTGGCATCCGAATCTGGCAAAACCGAGGCATGTGGCTTGGGTCCAACAGCGACCATTTTGGAACTAAGCAAAATGCTTGGCGCGAACACGGTTACCATTGCGGATTATCGTGATTCATCCTTTGCGAGTGGTGACAAAAGCAGCGTGGTCGGCTATGTTTCAGCTATTATCAGACATGAGGACTATGAAAATGTCTAAAAAACAATACTCTTTTATACTGCTTGCTGCCATCTTCGTGTTGTTATTTGGCACAGCTTGTGAACCTGTTTATGAAGGGCGCCCGACGGGGTTTCCCACGCAACTGCCCACGAACACCATCACGCCCACCCTGCCTTCCACTCCTACTGAAGCGCCAACCGTAACACCCACGCTCACCATCACACCCACCGATACGCCAACGCCCATACCCAGTCCAACAGCGACCAACACGCCAACCATCATTCCCACACGCGAGTCGGGGCTTATCAATCTAAAAGTGGGCGAGAATACCACGGTTGATTGGGGTTACCATTACCTGACCCAAAACAACAAGCGTGATGATAACAGCCAATATAATCTTTCAGCGATGCTTGCATTTCAGCTTATTGACCGAGGCATCCACAAGGAAACCATTAAGCTTTTGGGTAATGATATTACCGTTTATTACTTGCGCGCGCGGCATGCCTTTAAAGGCGAAATGATGGACGTGAAACTTGTTTTGACAGGCGTTTTTGGCAATGACGTGGCGATAGACACGATGCCAGCGGATGGGTCGAACTTCATTCATTACCGTACCCAAAAAGCTGATGTGCCATTTGAGCCCTGGAAGATTGACAGTGATTGGAATCTACCTTCTGAACAACGTGGCAACCTCTTCCAAACGCTGACTCTCAGACAATTCCAGGTTATTTTGCAGGATTTGCCCAATGACTTTTTGCTTTTCGCTGAACATCCCATCATTATCGAGCCCGAGCGCTGGAGTCAGGCGCGGATTGACATGGAGCGCATCAGTGCTTCCGGCGCGCGTTTGAATCCGTTTTTTGCCTTCAACGAGTTTGACCAATTGGTCGGGCAAACGAGTTTGGCGACCATTTTGCAACAATATCTTGTGAACAACAATGATATTCCCGGAGATATGCGTCGTAATTTGATTTTCTCTGCGGACTATTTGTTTGTAGTCACGCCCTAAGCAGGTAAGATGTGAGTTCAATCGTTGATGTCAGTATCAACATAAGCCAAATTGATCAAAGCTATTCTTATCGTGTTCCAGCTGAGCTTGAAGGTTGTCTGCAACCGGGGAGCCTGGTTTTGGTGCCGTTTGGGCGACGCTTAGCCCAAGGCGTTGTTTTAGCCCACCAAGAAAAGCCCGAGGTTGAGGATCTGAAAGATGTTCTCGAACTCTTATCCGATGAGCCTGTCCTAACACCACAGCAGTTAGAACTTGCCCATTGGCTCTCTGTGGCAACAATGTCCCCTTTGGGCGCTTGTGTTGGGCTAATGCTTCCGGTTGGCTTGTCGCGACGGGCGGATGTGCTTTATACACTGCGAGATTCAGCATTAAATGAAGAATCATTCACCGCATTGTCTCCTTTACAAAAACGTTTGGTAAATATCCTTAAAAAGAAGGGCTCTTTACGGGGCGCGCAAATCTCTTACGCGATGCCCAAAATAGACTGGCAAAGACCAATGGCACGCTTACGCGCGCAAGGCATCGTTCGCAGCGAGAATATTCTCCCGCCACCCCGGGTCAGGAGCAAAACAGTCCGAACAGCGGCGCTTTCTGTGCCAGCTTCGACTGTTGCTGCTATTGAAGTCAACAGCCTCGGCGCGAATGAGAATACCCAGAGCCGACGGATGGCTGTGTTGCAACGTTTGGCGGCGGAACCAATGCCGATGGACTTCTCGTGGATATACGCTCAGACTGACGCGAATTATGCTGATCTCACTCTTTTGGCGGATATGGGCTTCATTCATTTCAACGAAACCGAAGTGTGGCGCGATCCTTTGGTGGATTACGAGGTACCCGATGCCACGGTTCCCAGCTTAACGAACGACCAGCAAGCTGTTTGGGATGTCATTTTGCCCCAGTTGGATGACAAACGCGCTAAACCATTTTTATTGCATGGCGTAACCAGCTCGGGCAAAACAGAAATTTATATGCGCGCGGTTCAGGAAGTTTTGGCGAAAGGCAAACAAGCCTTAGTGCTCGTGCCTGAAATTGCCATGACGCCTTTAACCGTGAGGCGCTTTATGGCGCGCTTTCCAAATCAGGTGGGCATCTACCATTCAAAGCTCTCCGATGGCGAACGTTACGACACCTGGCGCAGGGCGAAACGTGGCGATCTGAATGTCATTATTGGTTCGCGTAGTGCTTTGTTTATGCCGTTGGAAAAGCTCGGTTTGATTGTGATTGACGAGTGTGATAACGACTCTTATGACGAAACGGAACGCCTGCCTTTTTATCACGCGGTGGAAACCGCTGAGGCTTATGCCAAAATCTGTGACGCGCGGTTGATTCTTGGTAGCGCGACCCCTCGCGTTACCCAATATTACAAGGCTGAAAAAGGCGACTGGCAACTTTTGAGCCTGCCACGCCGTGTGCCGGCGCATCTTGAGTACAAATCCGATGCTGTTGATGCCAGGTCCACTTTAGAAGAATCAGCGCCGCTTATGCCACCAGTCCATATCGTGGATATGCGCCAGGAGCTTATCGCGGGCAACCGACAACCGCTTTCGCGCGCCTTGCAGGAGGCTTTAGCGCAGACTCTGGAAGCGGGTCAGCAGGCTATTCTCTTTTTGAACCGCAAGGGTAGCGCGACCTATGTCTTTTGCCGAACCTGTGGGTTTGTCGTGCGTTGTCCACGGGATGACGTCCCACTCACTTTTCACCGTTCGCGTAAAGCTTTGTTGTGTCATCACTGTGGCTATACGCGCCAGATGCCCAAAACATGCCCATCCTGTGGCAGCAAGCAAATTCGCCAATTGGGCATGGGCACTGAACGCCTTGAAGAATTTGTGAAAGAAAGTTTCCCTGAGGCGCGGGTGTTGCGTTGGGATGCTGAAAGCACGCGCGAAAAAGGCGCGCATGAATTAATCCTTTCGCACTTTAGCGCGCATCGGGCGGATATTTTAATAGGCACTCAAATGCTTGCCAAAGGGCTCGATTTCCCCAAAGTAACCTTAGTGGGCATTATTTTGGCAGAACTCGGTTTGAATCTCCCGGATTACCGCGTGGGTGAAAGGGTTTTTCAGCTCTTGACCCAGGTCGCGGGTCGCGCGGGGCGCAGTCCTTTGGGTGGGCGGGTTATCATGCAAACCTATCAGCCTGATAACAGCGTGATACAACTCGCCGCTAAACATGACTTCAATCATTTTTATCGACAGGAACTCAGTTACCGAAGAGAACTCAACTATCCGCCGTTTAGCCGTTTGACGCGTTTGCTTATCCAGGAGAGCAATCCGGCTCTCGCTCAGAGCAAAGCGGATGCCCTGGCAGCTGAACTTAATCAAAAAATCATTGGGATGGGCTTGAAACGCACCACAATCATTGGCCCATCGCCCTGTTATTACGAAAAGATGGCTGGCAAATTCCGCTGGCAGCTTATTGTGCGTGGGCCGAACCCTAATCTTATCTTAGAGGATGTTCCCTTGCGTGAGGGTTTGGTAATCGAACCCAATCCACCGGGTCTGTTGTAAAATCGGGCTTGTAAGGTGCTAAATGAAGGAGATTTGATGGACAAAAGAAGAGAGATACTCACCTGGACTGAATTGGCACGTCTCATTGACCATCTCTTAGCTCAATTTGACAAGCCATATACCTGTATTTTGCCTGTTAATCAAGCCGCCATTATTCCCGCGACAATGCTCGCCGAAGCGATGGGTATACAACAGCTCTTTTTAATTTCCGTCCAATTTCCTTTAGACATACATCGCCAACCGCTTGACCCGCTTTCTATTGAACTGCCGGTTTTTTCGCAGTTTCCTTCACCGGAACAATTAAAGCGTCATCATTTACTCTTGATGAGCGAACATTGGCATAGCGGGCGCGAAATTTTAGCAAGCCAGGCACGTCTGGAGCGCGAGGGCTTTAGCGCGGACTGTGCCAGCTTGTATTTTGATCCCAGCGAGAGCCGCCTGGAAGGCAGCGCGCCACATTACTATGCCACGCGCACCGTGCACGACATCATCTATCCCTGGCAAGGCAGCGCGGGGTTTTATCCTAAGGTGGTAAATTAATTATTTATGGACGAAACAAATACCAGTCGCCCTTTGCGGGCTATCGACATCATTATTAGCAACGTCTATTTTTTCTCGGTTAATTTGCAAACGCTCACCATAGTGCCTTTGTTATTGCCCATCCTGGTGGAACGTTTCGTAAGCGCGGAAATCAAAGGCAGTGTCATGGGCACTTTGCGCCTGGTATCGCTTATGCTCAGTCTGCTGGTGCATGCCATCGCGGCGCAACTTTCAGATCGTTGCACAAGCAAATTGGGGCGTCGCAGGCCCTTTATGTGGCTCAGCTTGTGCCTTGAAACGGTTGTTTTGTTGGGTTTGGGTTTGACTATCAGCCATATGCCTGGTGAAAATGCCAGTATATTCATCTTCACAACCCTTCTCCTGGCATCGATACTGTCGAACATCGGTTTGGGAGCTGTTCAGGGACTCATTCCTGATCTTGTGCCACAAGCGCAACATGGCAGATACTCCGCGGTGAAGGCGCTATTTGAATTGCCCTTACCGGTCATTTTTGTCGCTTTTACGATCGCGAAATATGTTGGCAGCAACAATTTTTGGGGTGTCATTTGGGTCTTGATTGCTGTCAAGGTGCTGACTGGAATGATCATCCTTTTTATTCCAGAACAAGCTATTTCACATCCAAAAACGCCTTTTGATAAAGACTCCATTTGGCGACTGCTTGGCATGACGCTTGCTTTTACCGTCATCATCATTGTCCCCGGAGTTCTCGCGCGATATGGCTTACCCTGGCTCAAAACGCTGATAACAGATATCCGACAGTATAAACTGCTTGGCGTGGTTTTGGGTGTGCTGATGATGTTAATTGCCGTGGTCTTAGGCGTGTCGATATCAACCCGCCTGAGTTTAGGAAAAAACACCAAGGGACGCAAGCGTTTTTCCTGGTGGGTCATCAACAGGCTGGCTTTTTTGGTAGGTGGAGTTAACCTGGTAAGCTTTGTACTCTACTTTTTGCAAGAGCGGTTTCCCCAGTTGACTGGCGAAGCTGCCGCGCGACCCACTGCTATTTTGATGGCTGTGGTGGGGCTATCCTTATTAATAGCGGCGGTCGTGGCTGGCTGGCTTACTGATAAATTTGGGCCCAAACCGCTTTTGTTCTTAAGTGGGATATTAGCGTTCGTGGCAATTTTGATCATTGTCCTATCCAAACAATTGTCCGTGATTTACGTCAGCGCGGCGGTGATTGGCATTTCGTCGGGTATTTTTTACTCAGCAAACTGGGCTTTGGGTACGCGTCTTGTTCCGCGCGATGAAGCCGGGCGTTGGCTGGGGATTTCTAATGTGGCGGGCACAGGTGCCGGCGCGATTGGTGCGTTTATTGGTGGTCCGATTGGCGATAATGCCGGTTATAGTGTGCTGATTTTGATTTATGGACTTCTCTTTTTAATCTCCACACTGGCGCTTTTCCCCATTAAGACTTCAGAGTCTGTTTAGGTGGGATCTTTGGCGGGTGTTCTATTTGGCAGATGGACTTATCCCAATACAAGCTGCACAGTAGAAGAGCCTTCCGCGTCTTTATAGACCTCAACGCGGTTAGGGAACTGGTCTTTTAGCTCTTCAATGTGGGTAATGACCAGTATTTTCTCAAAATCGTCTTGAATCATGTTAATCGCTTCAATGAGCAACTGACGACCGCGGGCATCCTGATTGCCAAAACCTTCATCAATCACCAGGGTTTGCAAACGGGCGCCGGCGCGCATGCTGAGCACGCGCGAAAGCGCGAGACGAATCGCGAAGTTAATCCGAAACGCTTCGCCACCTGAGTAGGTCTCATAGTCGCGCGTTGACGCGCCATCGCTGATAATAATATCCAAAGTCTCGCGTTTGTCATCGCGTTTTTTGTCTTTGTATTCGCGTTGGGTGCTGAAGGTTATGCTCATGGTGTTATCGCTGAGTTTAAGTAAAATCTCGTTTGCTTGCGCTTCAAGTTCGGGCAGGGCTTGTTCAATGAGCATGGCGGGCACACCGTCTTTGCCAAAAGCGGTCTCGAGGCTGCGTAATTGCCCCTGTTTGAGTCTGAGCGTTTCTTGCTCATCACGTAGTTCTGATTGGCGCATGCGTTGCGTGTCGAGATTGGTTAAAAGTTGACGGGCACCGCCCAACTCGCGTTGCAGGCGGGCTTCAGCTTCTATTTGAGCCACATAGTCGCGTTCGAGACCGCGCAGGTCTGGCAAGCCAGCTTCTTCAGCTGCCAGTTCGGCGCTGGCTTTTTTGAAGGCTTCTTCCTGGCTGTCGCGTTCTTTTTCGGTGTCTTTCAACTCAATTTCAAGTTCTTTTAGGCTGAGTTTGATTTGCTCCACCGTGCTGCGCGCTTTACCTAATTCGTGATAGGCGTTTTCAGCGTCGCGGGCTAAGACTTCGTTGCGTCGCGCGGCAGTGTGCGCCTCTACGTCATAACCTAATTTGCTAAGCTCCTGCTCTATTTTTTGGATTTCCTGGCGTGTTTCGGGCAGGAAGGCTTCGTTTTTCAGTTCAGTTTCAAGCGCCTGAATTTTTGGCGCGGAATTGCTTTCAAAAGCGTTCTTTTTCTGCTCGTTTTGAATGAGCAACTGCTCCAAACGGTCTGCCTCGCGTAAAAGGGTCTGTAAGGTGTTTTGGTTTTGATCGCGCGTTTGCAGGGATTGATTCTTGTTCTTCAAGGCGAGGTCAGCTTCCTGAAACTTTTGCCTGTTGTCATGCCATTGCTCTGCCATGGCTTTGCCTTCAAGCTCGAGTTTTTCAATCAGGTTTTGGCGATGTTGTGGGCTGAGGTCCTGCTCACAGAAAGGACATTGCGCGCCTTCTACCTTGGCGACCTGAATCTGGCGCTCTTTGAGCTCGTTCATTTTGTCGCGTAAGGTGTTGTTCTCACTCATCAGCGATGACCTGAGGGCGACCAGTTCCTGAATCTCTTCCTGTAGAGATTCTGCCTGGGCGAGTTCTTCCTGTAGTTTTTCAATCTTTGCTTTCAGCTCAAGACCTTGTTTTTCGTAAGTGGCACTTTGTTTGAGCACTTCTTCAATGTTTTGACGTTCGTTAAGCAAATGTCGCAGCTCTTGTTGAAGTGCCTGGCGTTTGAGTTCGATTTGCTGAAGCAAGTCCTGGCGTTTGCCATCCATGGGCTTGAACTGTTCGTAAATTTTATCGAAAGCTTGCAGTTCACCACGTGTTTTTTGCCAGGCTTGATAAGCGGCTTCGGTTTCGGGCGCTTTATTGAGAATCTCGGTGTAAGTTGCCAGTTGTTTTTGACGCTCGTGGTGCCTTTGCAGGGTGACATTGTGCTTGTTTTGGGCGCGTTCAAAGTTTTGCTTTAAGAGCATGACATACTGGCGCTTTTCACTCAGCTTTTCCTGGCGGGCGCGTTCGGTATCAAGCTGGTACTGAAGCGCTTTTGACTCCGCTGAAGCGAGTTTTAGCTTGTCTTCCAGCTCTTTCAGGCGGGCTTTATGCGCTTCTTCCTGATCGAGTTCGTTTTGAATCTCAGCTAATTTGGCGTCGATGATATCCAGCTCAAGGCGCAACTGGCGGGAACGCGCGCGGGTGGCTTCGAGGTATTCGTCCCACTGGTTAAGCCCCAGGATGCTTGAAAGGATGCGTTTGCGGTCCGCGGGTCTTTGGGTCGCGAATGAATCCGCCTTGCCCTGCAGAAAAAACGAGGCGTTGATAAAGGTTTCATAGTCAAGGCGCAAGGTGCGCTCGATTTTGGCGTCAGTCTCGCGAATGGTGCGTTCGGTGAGCGTTTTCCAGCGCTGGCTGTCATCTGTGGCGTGGGGGTTGAGAATGTAAAAGTCGAGATTGCTGCCCTTGCCCCGCTTGATGGAGCGGACGACCCGGTAGGTTTGCCCCTCATATTCAAAGTCAAAACTTACTTCAGCTTCATCACTGCCGGAATGGATGAGCGCGTCGTCTGTTTTTCGGGCTTTACCGTAGAGCGCGTAAGTAATCCCGTCTAAAATGGACGATTTTCCCGCGCCGTTGGGCCCGGATATACATGCTAAGTTGAACATCGTGAAATCGAGTTCAACCGCTTTGCGATAGGAGGTGAATCCTTTTAGGGCCAGTCGCTTTGGAATCATTTTAGAAACCCATCATCCGTAAGGCGTCTTCTTTTGTTTTGGCTTTATTGCTATCACCAAGAAGCTCATCCCAAAAAAACTGGTCATAACGCCTCGAGCGAATGGGAATGGGCATGGGCACGCCCCAACCCAACATGAGCACTTCCTCTTTAGGCTGCAGTTTTGCCAACATACCACGCAAACCACCGCGACCGGGCAAACCAGAGAGAACCGCGTTGATATCATCTTCATCGCCCAACGATGCCGCGATGCGCGTGCCCAACTGCGACATAACCTCGTCGTAAATTTGTGATGGGCGTTGGTCGATAATCAAAAGGGTGACATAGTACTTGCGCATTTCGCGGGCGATGGTGCTGAAAATAGTTTGGCTAGCCATCTCGCGGTTGAGCAGCTTGTGGGCTTCTTCAACCACGACAACCAACGGACGCGGTTCGTTGCCTTTCTTGCTGTGGAAATCCGCGGTAGCTTTTTCCCAGGCTTCGCGAATTTTGCGGGTAATCAGATTGGTGACCAAAAGATAATCGATGTCTTTTTCATAATTGCCAAAGGAAAGCACAACGTGGCGACCTTCCTGCAGGTTGTTGATGATTTGGTCAAGCGCCTTTGAGGCGGGCTCTTTCACAAGATAACCACGGCTCAATAATGCCCGCAACTTGCGGTGCAAAGCCTCAGCTGAGCCTACATGCGCGCCGACCTCATTAGCCCAGGCTGCAACACTGTCTTCTGTGGGACGTTGTTTGCCGTCTTCGTCGGTGTAGACGGCTCCCTCGCCAGATTTCATGTCCATAAAGGTGCTGAACCAGTTTTCTCTATATCTGGTTTGAAGCGCGTCCAGCAGGATGCCGCTGGCATCGGTCAGGTTCAGGGTTTTAGCGAGCAATAAGACGTCGTCAGGCGTGATATCACTGTGGGCGATTTCTAAGGTGAAATCGGGCTGTCGTCCGTGGAAACTGCTATCCGCGCCCAGACCGACCAGGCGCACTTTGCTGGAGAACTTCCCTTTCAAGCCTGGCACCGCGGCGCCGGTGTCGGAACTGGTAGAGTCGATGCCGTATTCATTGTGCATGTCAAAGATAAGTGTGGAAGCTTTATCAGCGTGAATCAGTCCCGCCAAAATCATGCGTGCCAGGAAAGACTTGCCCGAACCCGTCGTGCCAAAAATACCCGAACTGCGCTGAACGAACTTTTCCAAATCAAGGCAAACGGCGTGCCCCTGTTCGCGGGTTTCGCCAACGCGAAAGACGGTTTTGCTTTCCTTGCCAAAAATATCTTCGATATCCCCTTTGTCTGCCAGTCGCACAGGGGTATGGTGATCCGGGACGGTTTTGACAGGCATGGGCGTGGGTTCCATGCTGAGCGCGCTGCGCCATTGGCTGTATTCGGGGGCACCCGGTTCCGGTCCAATTTCGAGCATCAAGGCCGGCATGACTGCCAGATTGGTAAAGAGCGTTTGCTTGTTTAAGATGCTGGCAAGAGCGGGGTCAAAACGATGAATATTGAGCTGATTTGCATATTGCGGGTCGATCGCGCCCAGTTGCAGGTCGGTTACCAAACCATAAAAACGCCAATAACCACTGTCCATCACCACAAACGCGCCACTTTGCACACTTTGAGCGGGTACGGTAAGGCGCACTTGCAGATTCGCCTCCAGTCCACCACCGGAGATGAAGCCAATCGGCTCGTTTTTGTTTGAACTTAGATTATCCGGGTTTTGTGTTGTCATCATTCACCTCATTCCATCGCCGAAAGGGCGTCCAGCACGGTGGTCAATCGCGGGTAATCTTCGCGCAGCAATATGACCAGTTGCTCACAGGCTTGCGGATACCAATCGTGATTCCCAGCTGCTTCATGCGCTTGGCGCGCTTTAGCCAGGTGGCTGACCAATATCTCTTCAACGGGCATGTCTTGCAGGCGCAGGATATGTCGCAGATAGGCATACTTGCCATGACCGGTAAACCGAACAAGCTCGGCGTCATCGCATAAATAAAGCGCGTCAAGGCTCAATGGTGGGCGGGGTGGGAGCTGGTGGTACAGCTTTCCATCCTGCGCGAAGCCAAGGGTGAGCACTTCAATTTCGACCGGCAGGTTGCGGTTGTGGCGGTTATCGGCGGCATATTCGGGTGGGATGCTCATGCCAGAAGCCAACTGACGCACCAGTCCATCATCGCTGATGCTAATGCGCGTGATGAGCCCGTAAACTTCACTTTGGTCTTGCAGGCGTACCTTCACCAAAGCGCCTAAAGCCGGTGTATCAAGCTCTTTAACGCGGCAACCGGCCACGAACTGGCGGTTGTCCGCGCGTAAGAGTTTGCCGATAGGGATGGTTTTTATTTCGTTCATGCTTACCTCTTGGGCAGTGATTTTAAACTTTGTTTGTGTGAGCTTGTTCCGCGGGGCATTTGTTCAATATCCAATCGCGACATGAGCATTTCTTCAACTTCGTCATGTTCAGCCATCATGACCAGAGCCAGCTCGTGGGCGCGATGCAATAGATATGGATAGGGAATCGCGTCCAGCACCTGCGCGTCGCGATAAAGGCTGGCGTGGAGCAAATCGACTTTTGCCTTGTCTTCCACCATCCAGGCAGGGAACTCAACCCGCGCTAACCAAGGCTCCTGAGGATCGTTGCTGACGTTTAACAAGAAGAAGCACACATCCAATCCGCTGGGTTTGCTTTCGCTTTTGGAAATGATATGAAAAATCGCGCTGCGCTCTCCCGGAGACAGGCGATTTTGGAAGAGCGCCAAATCGCTTACGCCAACATGAGCCCGTTTTTTAGCTTCATAAGGCAGGTTGGGATCCCTGGAAAAGTGCGCGAAGAGATCAAGCATGCGGTTAATCATTTCAGCCCCGGGCTTATCGATATATCCCGCGTTTATAATGCCACGACCGCGCATATGCTTGTCGATCAGCTCGCTTTGTTTTTGGATGATCTGTCGGCGTTCGCCACTGAACGTGGGCCCGGTAAAAACTTCCAGGGGTCCATCCGTGAGTGTGATGATGGGAAACTCACTTTCAGCCGGGGCTGAATCAAGCAGATATTGCCTTTCGAGAATATCCCGGTGCAGGGCGACTTCTTCTTCGCCAATCAAACTGCCATCACTGGTATAGAGTTCGTCCTGATCAAGAAGTTTGGTGAAAACAAGTTGAACCGGTGTTTTTCCACTGCCATGTTCGACCTGAATCAAACCCACATTAATCAGGCAAAACTGCAAGGCGCGATGTCGGCTGGGGTTGATTTGCGAGCCATCTGCCGCGATGAGGATGTATTCTTTGGGACAAATCGGCAAAGGAAAACGGCCAAGGATGGGTTCATGGCTGGGCTTGGCGGTATAGAGGTTGGGCGCCTGTGCCATGGCGCGATCAACAGCCTGACAGACCTCGTCTTGTTTGTTTGCAGCTTCTTCGATTATTTTGGAGGCCACGATCAGGTTTTGTCGCGCTTCATCGCGTTTCTTTTGGGTCAGTTCCGCGAAACGATCCAGGTTTTGTTGAATGTGTGCGTAGTTGATGGGCATAAGCAGTCCAAATAATTTGAGTAATCTCAGTTCTTATATTCTATCATCAGAGACCTTGCTAAAGGCTGTAGAAACAGACTTGTTATGAATAAAAAAGGTAACAAGACAAAGTAATCGGAAGAAACTTACGTAGAAATGATTTTCAGAAAGTTAGCATAAATACGAATGCCAATCTCTTGGAAAACCATAATCAGTCAAATCAAAACCTTCCCTGTTTTTTTCAGCAGCTATTAGCTCTTGCATAAATGATTCCCAAATAATTCGGTCTGAAAGACTACTTATTACAAGAAATTGTGCAAAGAGCTTACTGTTCTGGGAAGGTTTCCACTTAAAAATCTTAGGAATTATTGGCCGAATCGAGAATTGTCGATGAAAAAGATAGCCATAATGAGCACAAATATTTCTTAATATACTCAAGACATGCAACCATTGTCCTAACAAGTAATCGTTTGTCTTATAAAAACCATTTGCAATGACTTTTTTGTCGCGTTCTAATAAATTTTTATACAATTTGGACAGCGTGTTGAAAGACAAGTACTCGATGGCAACCCATACAGGGAATTGGCCCCCATACTTCTGTTGATGGTGTATAACCACAGGATCTTGACGATTATGAGCAATTTCCTGGTTAAATTTTTGTAGAAATTCATTATATTTTCCATTATCTTTGAAATTACTGTTGTCATAAAGAGCACTGGAACCATAGGTGAGAGCCAGATAATATGAGATCCTGGTTCTTGTTTCAATCTCAATGGGTTCAAGTATCGATAAGATTTTGTTTCGTAACCACCTGTCATTTTTATACACAGAAATAATTTGGGAAAAGTGAACGCCATCTTTGAAGTGGTTTGGCGAATCCATAAATTTGTGAAAATAAATGTTCAGTCGATAGTAATGGTTACATTCAAGAAATGTGTGTGCTTTTGTGAAATCATCAATTATCATGCCTCGAGCATGAAGCAAGTCAAGTTGATCAGAGATGGATAACGGCTTTTTCAAGCTCATGTATAAATTCTCCAAAAAATGACCCACCTCGGTGCGCATGCAAAGCAGAGGCGTGGTGGGTTCTGTTACCATAATTATACGTATTATTAATGATTTCGCAAGCTGTCGAAAAGTAGTGAAAAATGCTTAGATGGCTGGTTAATCTGCATCCATTTATTCAAACAAATTATTGAGATGTAAAAGGAAGGTCTCAAGATAGTATGAATAGTCCCTTGGATTTGCCAAACAACGGAACAATTTGCTTTATTGAATCGTTCTTAGAACAGATTACAGTTTCTAGAGGAGAATGAAATGAAAAAGAACAATGGAATTAAACTTTTGCTTATTGTTTTGCTCGGCGCGGTTTTGATAAGCGCATGCACGCTGACGACAAAAAATCAGGAACAAGCGAATAATATGAATATCAGAACCCTAAGCGTTAGTGGCAGTGGGCAGGTTACGCTCGTGCCCGATATCGCGCGCATCAACATCGGTGTGAATAGCAAGGCAGATTTGGTAACGACCGCTGTCAATAAAAACAACAAGCAAGCCCAGGCGATTACGGACGCGTTGATCAAAAAAGGCGTCGATGCCAAAGATATTCAAACAGCGAACTTTAACGTCTATCCGATGAATAGTTATGATAACATGGGCAATGTTACTGGCATTGAGTATTCCGTGGATAATACGCTTTATATTACTGTACGTGATCTCAAGGCATTGAGTGAAATATTGGATGCTGCTATTGTCGCCGGCGCGAACCAAATTTACGGTATTAGCTTTGATATTGAAGATCGCGCTGCCGCGCAAAAGCAAGCCCGCAATTTGGCACTGCAAGATGCCGAAACAAAAGCGCAGGAAGTTGCGGATACAGTTGGTGTGACTTTGGGCGAGATTCAGAGCATCAATGTGAGTAATATGTCCTACGTTGAGCCCTACCCGATGTATGGTATGGGTGGTGGTATGGCTATGGATATGGCAGCTGAAGCATCTGTTCCTGTTTCTGCTGGGCAAATCGTTGTAACCTATGATGTCAGTTTGGTTTACCGCATAAAATAGGGACACTGTATAAGTAAATAATTGTTAATAAGGTGGGGATTGTTTTATGAATATGCTAAAATAAGGACATGAAAGCTCCTGTATTCTGGCTAAATGTTAAGATAGAAAAGCTTGTAATCACGTCTGGTGATTGCGGGCTTTTTTTGTTCCTATCTCGTGTTAGCGTTCCCGCTAAATACATGCTTTTAGAATCATAAAACAAAACGGTATATCATGACAAAACTGAACGTAAAAGACTACAGAAATCCAGATTATCCCATTGAAGACATGATCCTCAACCGCTGGTCACCACGGGCGATGAGTGGCGAGCCAATCGAAGCCAATCAGCTGATGAGCCTTTTTGAAGCCGCGCGTTGGGCGCCATCTGCCCTCAACCTTCAAGATCGTTTTTATTTGTACGCCTATCGCGACACAAGTGAATTTGAGCTTTTCTTTCAGCTTTTGGCGAAAGGAAATCAAGCCTGGTGCGACAAAGCCGCGGTATTAATTGTCGCGTTTTCGGATTCGCAATTACCGGATGGCAAGCCCAATCCCTGGCAGGCTTTGGATGCTGGTCTGGCGATTGAAAACCTGCTTCTGCAATGCAGCGCGATGGGTTTAGTGGGCCATCCAATGACGGGTTTTGATGCCGAAAAAGCCTCCCTAGATCTGAACGTGCCCGAGCGCTTTGTGCCGCAGTGTATGATTGCTATTGGTCACCCTGGTGGCCCCAGCCAACTTTCGGAATTTAATCAGGCTCGCGAGTTTCCCAATCAGCGCAAGCCGTTGTCAGACTTCATTCGTGAAGGTAAATATCAATAGAGAGGTCAAAAATGAACGCCCATCCCCTTGCCGGAAAAACCGCCCCACATGATTTTTTGGTCAATGTACCCGAGCTCATCTCGCGTTATTACCTTGATAAACCCGAGCCTGGCGTGCCAGCCCAGGCAGTAAGCTTTGGCACATCTGGTCATCGTGGCAGCTCGCTGAATATCAGCTTTAATGAGAATCACGTTTTGGCAATCAGCCAGGCGATAGCCCAATATCGCCAAAGTGCTGGAATTACAGGTCCGCTATTTATGGGTATGGATACCCACGCGCTTTCTGAACCCGCGCTTTATTCAGCGATTGAAGTTTTAGCCGCCAATGGCGTAGAACTGCGCTTGCATCAGGGTAACCAATACACACCCACGCCGGTTATATCGCATGCTATTCTCACCTGGAACGAGACTCATCCCAAAAATCTGGCAGATGGCATCGTCATTTCGCCCTCGCATAACCCACCGCAAGATGGTGGCTTTAAGTACAATCCGCCTTCAGGTGGCCCCGCGGATACAGATATCACCAAATGGATTCAAGACCGCGCCAACGAAATCATCGCCAATGACATGCGCGAGGTCAAACGCATGCCTTTGCGCAAGGCGCTTGCGGCTGAAACAACCCAAATGCTTAATTTTATTAATCCCTATGTGGAAGATTTGCAAAATGTGATTGACATGCAGGCGATTGCAGATGCCGGTGTGCGCATTGGCGTTGACCCCTTGGGTGGCTCTGGCATCGCCTTTTGGGAGCCGATTGCCGAGCGTTATGGTTTGAACCTTGAAGTGGTCAACAAACGCGTTGATCATACTTTCTCTTTTATGCCCTTGGACTACGACGGCAAAATCCGTATGGACTGTTCTTCGCCATACGCCATGGCGAATTTGGTGGCAATGAAAGACCAGTTTGATATCGCTTTTGGAAATGATGTCGACTTCGACCGCCATGGCATCGTTACGCCCAGTGTGGGGCTGATGAACCCCAATCACTACCTGGCGGTGGCGGTGGATTATCTCTTTAGCCATCGACCGGGCTGGGCGGAAAGCGCGATGGTGGGCAAAACCCTGGTGTCAAGCTCGATTATCGATCGTGTCGCTAAACGCCTGGGTCGCGTTTTATGTGAGGTGCCGGTTGGCTTTAAGTGGTTTGTGCCGGGGCTTGAGGATGGCACCATCGCTTTTGGTGGTGAAGAAAGCGCGGGAGCGTCTTTCCTGCGCATGAATGGCAAGACCTGGACGACGGACAAAGACGGTATCATTCTTGATCTACTCGCCGCGGAGATATTGGCTGTAACGGGCAAGGATCCTGGTCTGCTTTACAAGGAGATCGAAGCTGAATTAGGTCGCAGTTACTATGCCCGCTTTGAAGCACCGGCGACAGCCACACAAAAGAGCGTTTTGAAAAAACTCTCACCTGCTCAGGTGCGCGCGGAGTCTATGGCTGGTGATCCAATTTTGGCTAAATTGACCGAAGCCCCTGGTAATAACGCGCCCATCGGTGGGCTGAAGGTGGTGACCGAAAGAGGTTGGTTCGCCGCGCGTCCTTCCGGCACGGAAGATATCTATAAGATTTACGCTGAAAGCCTTGATAGTGCCGAGCACCTGACGCTGATTCAAAAGGAAGCCAAAGAAATCGTCGACAGCGTGTTTGAGGGCATATAGCCTGTCTGTTTTAACACATATAAAACAAAAGACAGCCCGGTTATCTGGGCTGTTTTCAATTTCTTTATCCATTAATATCAAACATATGTTTCGTTAATATTTCTCTTGCACTGTCTGGCTATTATCTAAGCAGATTACGAATGAATGAGGAGAAGATCTATGGGAAAAATTATTGGTATTGACTTAGGAACAACAAACAGCGCGGTAGCGGTAATGGAAGGTGGCTCACCGGTGGTTATCCCCACTTCAGAAGGTTCACGCCTACTGCCCTCCGTTGTAGCTTTTAACAAAAACGGTGAACGCCTGGTGGGTATCCCCGCCAAACGTCAAGCTGTGGTGAATCCCGAAAACACCATCTCATCGGTTAAGCGCTTTATGGGCCGACGCTATGATGAAATCAGTGGCGAACGTGGCATGGTTTCGTTCAAGGTCGTTGAAGGACCGACCGGTGACGCGCGAATCCATATCCCCATGACCGGGCAGGATTACACGCCCCAGGAAATCAGCGCGATGATTCTCGCCAAACTCAAAGCGGATGCCGAAGCTTATCTGGGCGAAAAAGTGACCCAGGCGGTTATCACCGTGCCGGCTTACTTCAACGACAGCCAACGCCAGGCAACCAAAGACGCCGGTAAAATCGCTGGGCTTGAAGTAATGCGCATTATCAACGAGCCAACCGCTTCAGCTCTCGCCTATGGGCTTGACAAGATGGCAAACGAAACTATCCTGGTCTTTGATCTTGGTGGAGGTACTTTTGACGTTTCGCTTTTGGAAGTTGGCGATGGCGTGGTGGAAGTGCGCGCGACCAATGGCGATACCCATTTGGGTGGCGATGACTGGGATAATGTGATCGTCAACTGGGCGGCGGATGAATTCAAGAAAGAGCAAGGCGTGGACTTGCGCGCGGATCGACAGGCTTTGCAACGCCTGCGCGAAGCTGCTGAAAAGGCGAAGATCGAACTCAGCTCCGTGCTTGAGACCGAAATCAACCTGCCCTATATCACCGCTGATGCCAGTGGGCCAAAGCATCTTTTGCTGAAACTCAGTCGCAGTAAGTTTGAGCAGATGACCGAACACCTTTTGGAACGCACCTTGATTCCATTCAACGCGGTCATGAAAGACGCTGATATCCCCTTGAACAAAATCGACGAAGTCGTTTTGGTGGGTGGTTCAACGCGTATGCCGATGGTGGTGGAGTTCGTAAAGAAACACACCAACGGCAAAGAACCCAACAAGGGTGTGAACCCGGACGAAGTGGTCTCTATTGGTGCAGCCATTCAGGGTGGCGTGCTCTCGGGTGAAGTGAAGGACGTCTTGCTTTTGGACGTAACCCCGCTTTCATTGGGACTTGAAACGCTCGGTGGTGTGATGACACGTCTCATCGAACGCAACACGACTATTCCGGTGAAGAAGACGGAAGTTTTCTCTACTGCTGAAGACAGCCAAACCGCGGTTGATATCCACGTTTTGCAGGGCGAACGCCCTATGGCTAACGATAACATGACGCTGGGACGTTTTCGCCTGGAAGGTATTCCGCCCGCTCCACGTGGCATTCCACAGGTTGAAGTGACCTTTGATATCGACGCCAACGGTATTTTGAGCGTGACCGCGAAGGATAAAGCCACCAACAAGGCGCAATCGGTGACCATCACAGCCACAACCAACCTGAATAAACAGGATGTGGAACGCATGGTGCGCGAAGCCTCGATGAACAAGGCTGAAGATGACCGCCGCCGCGAGCTGATTGAAGCCCGCAACATGGGTGAAAGCCTGGCGTATCAGTCCGAAAAGAGCCTGCGTGACCTGGGCGATAAAGTAGACGCTGCCAAGCGCAACGATGCCGAAGCCAAGATTCAGGTGTTGCGTGGCGCGATCGCTGGCGATGACGTGAGCGCGATCAAGAACGCCAGCCAGGCACTGAGCGAAGTGATGCAGGAAATCGGCACCGCGGCTTATCAGCAATCCCAGGGTGGTGCTAACAGACATGCCGGACATGGCGGGTCCCAGCCTAATGCTGACGACAACGTGGTTGATGGCGAGTTTACTGAAGCATAATTCGGTGAAGAATGAATAAGTTTGAAGAGCTTGTCTGAAAAGGCAGGCTCTTTTGTTTAACACATCTTCCCCGTCTCATGCCCGTGGAATGCATTTTTTACTGTTCATGGAGGCATCGTCGCCGACACTTTTAAGCACTGCGGTGTGGACACCGAGTGCATGATTATTATCCTCCTGCCGGCGTCTCGCCGAGCAGATTTAGTTTTGCGCGTGGCGGATGTGTTGTTCTATAAGCTTTCGTGATCTATCAGACGCCACGCGCCAGTTGGAATAGCAACTGATTGTCTTGTCTACTGATGGATAGCATTTGTGCCACGACTTCAATACCGTGGTGAGAAAAAACTGCCTAAAACAGACTCTCGTAATTAACCTTCTCAAAAATGTCCAGTTTGCCACCGATGGTTGCGTCGAGCACTTTGCGTCCGTCCGCTTCGTAGGCTTTGCGAGCCATGCGGTAGGCGACTTCGGAGGTTTCGAGGTCGGGTAGTTGCCAGCGGAAGCCTTTGCCAAAATAAGCGGCTGAAAAGTGGTTGGGGTCATCACCCTGGCTCTGTATGGTAGTGTTAGGCGTGCCTTTGGTGGAAAAACTATGGTCAACGCCAATCAAAATCGCTTCCTTAAAGCCCAGGTGATAAGCCAGTTGCAGACAAACATTCGTGACGGTGGCGCCTTCCCAAACCCTGCCACGCAAATCCCGCGCGAACTTCGGTTCGGTATAGGTTGTGTAAAGAAAATGAGTGTAGTCGTCCATCTGCAGCCACTTTCGCGCGCGCCAGGAGAAAAATTTGGGCATCTTGAGGGCGTTGAAAGCGTCAACCGATTGTTCCACGACCAAATCGTTGATACACACTAAAATATTTGGCTTGAACTTGAGCTCTTCTTCCGCCAAAAAAATGCGGTTCATGCCGATGGCGAAGTCGTTTTTGAGCAGACTTAAATCGGTATTCTTCAGAGAGGGACCATTACCCACGATAAAACAGCGTTCACCTTTGTGGCTGTTCTTTAGCGTGCCTAATTTGCGCATTGACTCTCTTCGCCAGGGGTGCAAATAAGCATCGGGTAGGGTCGGCAGACGGCGCAGGCCGTCATAAAGATTACGTGCCAGGCGGCCAAGTATTGAAATGTTTTGAGTTTCTTCGTTCATGTTATCTCCAATAAATTCCTATTAAAACAGCGAAAGCTGAAAGAGCCCTTCGCAAAAACTTTTTCGATGAATATCCGTTAATCCCAGGTTTTGAATGGCTTTGATATGATTCTGGCTTCCGTAGCCCTTATTTTCCGCAATGAAATACCCCGGATAATCTCCCGCTAAGTCCATCATGCGCGCGTCGCGGGCTTGTTTGGCTAAAACGGAAGCGCAGGCGATGCTCAGCGAGCGTTGGTCGCCCTTGGTCAGGCTTGTTTGTGGGATATTCAGCTTAGGGACGGCAAAGTAATCGATTAGGATATGGTCAGGTTTTGATTGCAAGCCTTCCACAGCCAGATGGAAAACTTTCCTGCCGGCACGCGCCATGCCAATGGCGTCGATTTCGGCGGCTTCTATCCAGGCAATTGAAAAATCCAGGGCGAGTTCGCGGATGAGCGGGGCGAGTTTTTCGCGATCAAAAGGGGAAAGCTGCTTGGAATCGCGAACTTCAAAAAGTTTAAGGGGTATGTCGGGATCATTGGCGGGTAATATCAATGCTGCCGCACATAAAGGGCCTGCCAGAGCGCCCCTGCCGGCTTCGTCCAGCCCGGCAACGCGCGCTTTACCATCCGCCCAAAGCTGGCTTTCAAAATCGAGCGTGGGCCATGGGGGAATGTTGGCTGTGTCAAAGCGTTTAGTCATGGTACATGCCTTGCTTGCGGTTGCGGCGGATGCGCCAGAGGTCGCGGAACATGCGCCAACTGTCTTTGAAAACATTGATGCGCGAGCCTTCCTGGTAGTACCAAAGGACGGGCACTTCGGTGATGGCGTAACCAAGTTCGCGCGCGATGGCTAAAACTTCCACGTCAAAACTCCAACCACTCATCGTCTGTAGCGGGAAAATGCGCTGAGCGGCTTCGGCACTAAAACATTTGAAACCACATTGCGAGTCTTCAATCCCAGGTAGCACGATTAACTTGACCAGTAAATTAAAAGCTCGCCCAATGAGATGGCGGTATTCGGGCTCATCGACGCGTTTCGCGCCTTTGGCTTCGCGCGAGGCAATGGCAACATGATAATCAATGTCTGGCGATAAAAACTTATCAAGCTCTGTTATGGGCATCGAGAGATCCGCATCCGCCATAAAGCGATACGCCCCTCGGGCTTCAAGCATGCCTTGTTTTACCGCGCCACCTTTGCCGGCTTCTTGGCGCGAAATCAAGCGCAGATTGGGCATTTTCGCTTGCCAGTCACGAACAATCTGGGCGGTGTCGTCTGTGCTGGCATTTTCAACAACAATAACTTCGGCATCAAAGTTTTTGTTATCCAGGTAGCTTTGGACCGAGGATAGCGTTTGTGGCAGGCGTGCTGCCTCGTTATGCGCGGGAATGATAATGGATAAAAACGGTGTGTCCATATACTTAACGCCAAGTATACCTTTTAAATGAAAAAGTCGGGGTGGTCGGACTTGAACCGACGACCTCTGCGTCCCAAACGCAGCGCGCTAGCCGTCTGCGCTACACCCCGGCGTGAGAATGAAGTATATCCTATTGAACTCTGAAACGTCAAGATATTGTGTTGCTATAAATCAAAAAAGAATCCCGAAAACAGGAGTAAAATCGCTGAGATTGTAAAAAATGTTTTGGCCAAAACAATTAAACGTAAACCTAATCTCGCAAATGTTTTAAGCTAAAAGGTTTCCTATACAAAAAAACAACATATAAAGTAAAATGAGTATAGAAGATTTGACACAATGCACACAAACGAAAGGAAATTCCAAGATGTATCAAAAACTAATCATTATCGGCAATTTAGGACGCGACCCGGAAATGCGTTTTACACCAGATGGCAATCCTGTCACCAGTTTTAGTGTGGCAACCAGCCGCAAATATAAAGACGTCGATGAAACAACCTGGTTCCGTGTTTCAGTTTGGGGAAAACAAGCTGAAAGCTGTAACCAATATCTTAAAAAAGGTTCAAAAGTATTGGTGGAAGGACGCTTGTACCCAGACCCACAATATGGCGGACCCCGTGTTTATCAGCGCAATGACGGAAGCTGGGCAAGCAGTTACGAAGTAACCGCTGAGACCGTGCGCTTTATGTCACCTCGATCTGAAAGCAGTGGAGGCGGGAGCGACTACATGGATGATTCCATGGATGACGAGATTCCCTTTTAAGATCTAAAATGGCGGAAATTAAGAAAATAACCATTAGCGTACCGGATGATCTTCCTGCGCAATATGTGAATATGTCTTACATCACGCACACACCGCAGGAATTCATCCTCGATTTTGCAAGTATATTACCGGGGATTAAACAGCCAAAAATTAATACCCGGCTTGTTTTTTCACCTTTGGGCGCGAAATTGCTGGTGCAAGCCTTAAACGAAAATCTGCGGCGCTACGAAAGCACATTTGGTGAGATCAAAATTCCACGCGGTCACAGCCTGGCTGACCAGCTTTTTAGAACAGCAGATCCAAAGGACTCACCGGAAGAAGGGTAGATTGAAAAATTTAGAAAAAATCTGTGAGCAAATTCACGAAGCCTTTAACGCTAAGACCGTTGAGCGTGAAGAAGCTCTCAAAAAAGCACGCGAGCTGATCCGGCGGGCGTCACTCGCCATTCGTGCTATCCACAGGGGCGATGTTCAGCAGGCGCAGGAAGAGCTTCAATTTGGGCAAGAAATTGTGGATTGCATTCTTAAGCAGCTCAAGCCTGAACATCCCGACCTTTATTACACAGGCTACACGCAAGACGCGTTAAAGGAATTTTGTGAAGCCAAACTCACCGCGGCAATCATCCACGATCAACCGCTTCCAAGCCCAATCGAAATGGGTGTTGAACTGCCGGCATGGCTTAACGGACTCACCGAGACCCTGGGCGAAATGCGTCGCCGATGTCTGGATATCTTGCGCACGGGTTATACCGATGAGGTTGAGCGTTTGCTCTTTAACATGGATGAAATCTTTACCCAGTTGGTAACGATGGATTATCCGGATGCTGTCACAGATGGCTTGCGCCGCCGCACGGACCTGGCGCGAGGGATTATTGAACGTACCCGTGCCGATATCACCACCGCGTATCGTCAGGAAATGATGACGAAAAAGATAGATGAATTTACTGAGCGTTTAGACAACCGTGTGATGGGTTAACGCTGAAAGCTCAGGAACAAATTATGATTAACAAGAAACCCGCGAAAGCGGGTTTTCTTTAGCTATGCCTTACTATCTGAAAATAATAAAACGTTTCGCTTGGGGATAAAAATCTGCAATTAGAAATAACACGAGTAACATGATCGTAATATTGCTAATTGCAAGCAAAAAGAGTCTGTCAATGAACAAAAGGTCAGCTCGCTTTTGTTTTTTCAATATTTTGATGCTAACAGTTACAATTGATGTATGCGCGTGATAAAAGCTTCGGAACTGGGCAGTTTTCTGTATTGTCAGCGTGCCTGGTGGTATCAGTTGCAAGGTGAACCATCAGCTAACCAAGACGCCATGGATGCCGGCACACTAAGACACCGCGATCATGCCCGGCGGGTAAAACTGGTGCCCGTCCTGATTGTTATCGCAGTTTTGCTGGCATTGATAGCTATAGCCTTTATTCTGGTGAGGAAATGAAAAGCTGGTTCGCACCTCTTCTCTTATTAGCTATAGCGCTTGTTTTGATTTTAATCGCGATATGGTTCAAAAAGACGAGTGGCTTACCAAGTGGACGATTGATATATGCTGATACCGACCAACTCCAGGCTGTTCCCGAACCTTTATTTGACCCAAACTTAAGACTGGTGGGCAAGCCCGATTATGTTCTTCGGCTGGCGAATGGCGCGTTGGTGCCGGTTGATTTTAAGTCAACGCTTGCACCCGTTGAACCTTATCGTTCGCATGTCTTTCAGGTTTTGGCGTATTGCTACCTGCTGGAGCAAAGCTACGGGCAAGCCCCGCCTTATGGGATCATCCGCTATCAGAATAAAAGTTTTGAAGTGCCCTATAATGAATCCGAAAAGGAGACTTTTTTGCTGTTGATTAGTCAATTGCGCGTGGGTGAAGCCTGCTCCGATGCGCCTAATCGCTCGCATAAGTCCTCAGCGCGTTGCAGTAGCTGTGGCTATCGAGATAGCTGTGATCAGAGCCTTATCTAAGAGCCAACAAACAGACGCAAAAACGCCACTAAGAATTGACACCCGCCACGGAAACAGGTATCCTTAGTCCCGTTGGGCGGGACCGGCGCGGCAGAGCCCTGCGAACCCCGTCAGGTCCGAGAGGAAGCAGCGGTAAGGAGGTTTCTCTGGGTGTTGCCGGCAAACCTGCCCAACATTTCTTTAACGAGGATAGACATGAAAAACAGTGACAAGCCAACTGCTGATGTCAGCGGTATTCATCAGGAAGAAACGCCCCAGGTATGCTCCTATGAGGGTTCTGATTACCAGGAAGTCTTTTGGGATTCCGGCGAGCGTCGCTATGAAGACGCGGTTGAAGAAGTCGCGCTAAAGCGGCTTATGCCAAAGCACGGCAGGCTTTTGCTGGAACTTGGCGCGGGTGCCGGACGCAACACGCCCCGCTATGCTGGCTGGGAACGCATTGTGCTTTTGGACTACTCCCGCACGCAACTCTTGCAGGCACGCGACCGTCTGGGTGATTCATCGCAATATGTCTATGTTACGGCAGATATTTACAAACTGCCATTTGTCAGTGGCCTTTTTGATGGTGCCACAATGATTCGCACACTGCACCATCTTTCTGATGCCAACAGCGCCCTTGCCAATGTGCGCCGGGTGCTTGGCGAGGATGCCGTGTTTATTCTCGAATTTGCCAACAAGCGCAATCTCAAAGCCATCATGCGCTATCTTTTGGGCAAACAAAAATGGAGCCCTTTTACGAAAGAACAGGTGGAATTTGTCGCGCTAAATTACGACTTTCATCCTAAGACCGTCCGCAAAATGCTCAAAGAGAATCAGTTTTTGCTTAAAAAACAACTCACGGTATCGCATTTTCGCATCAACGCGCTAAAACGACGGGTCAGACACGAGCTTTTGGTTGCCTTGGACTCAGTGCTTCAACATACAGGTAGCATCATTCAGCTCAGCCCAAGTGTGTTCACAAAATCTATTGTCACCGGACATAGCCCGAAACCTGCCAGCGATGCCTTTTTCGCTTGTCCCATTTGCGATAAAAGCTTGCCTGAAGCGCGCGAAAATCAAACCTGTCCGGATTGCGGGCATGTTTGGGCATATGAAGATGGTATCTACGAATTTCGTATTAATCCGGAAAACTAAACCAGTTTGTTTGGCGTAATGCCAGCCAAGAAAAATCAGTTTTTATTGCTCGTTAACGGTGACGGGTTTCTTTTTCTTATACCAAAACCAGAAGAAATACATTGAGGTTGAGATGATATAAAGGACAATTGTGATCGCGAAGGGCGGCTTGAAACCGTGGCGTTCTTGTAAGATGCCACTAATGGTGGGGCTAAATGCCCAGCCAAAGTTAAACGCCATGCTGTTAAGACTGGCCAACATAGCGCGCGCTTCTGGTTCCACTTGCTCCATGGCGAAGGTGGAAAAAATGGGGCTGCTCATATTCATCAGCGTCAATCGGAAGTAGTAGGCGATGATGGCTAACTCAACTCTTCCGGAAAAACCAAGCATAAGCAAAAAGGGAATGGATAAGGCTTGGGTAGCAACCACCGTTTGAATCTTGCCAATGCGTTCGGCAATTGCTGGCGCGATAATTAAGCCTATACCCATTGCCAGACTGCCCCAGGCGAAAATAACGCCGATGGAATTATCTGAGAGATGATGAACGTTCCGAAAAAAAACATTCATAAAGGGCATAATCATGCCAGCACCAATTGAGGTAATCAGGCTGGGCAAAATGAGCCGGGTGAATTTTTTAGGGGCACGTCTAAAGTAAGTGACAGGAGCAAACACGGAACGCTTGGCGCTTGTTTTACCTTGGTTTTCCTTTATAAAGCTTGTGGGAATAAGCGCCAAAAGCGCGAATACGACCACGAACCACAAAGCCGCACTGTAAGCTTTGGTATCCATGGCACTCACCAGGAGCATACCGGCGAAGATACCGGGCAAATAACCACCAAACCATTGCCCAACCGAGCTGGCTGTTGTTCCGATGCCAGAAGAAATGCTAAACAGATATGTGCGCTCGGCTTCCTGGCTGTTTTCCATCAGGAAAGGACCATGCGCTACCACGGATAGAGATTGGGAAAGACCTTGAACCATACCCATAATCAGGAAGATGGGTATGGATGGGAACAAAATGATACACACCATACTTAGCGCGAAGGCCAGATGGCTTAGAAAAAAAGCACGTTTACGCCCTATTTTGTCAACGAGATAACCCATCGGAATAGCGGCCAGCAAAGTTGTCAGGCTGCGCGCGGTGACGATTTTTCCCAGTGTTCCTTCGGTGTAACCTTGACTGAGTACGTAAAAATTGAAGAGAAGTTGGTTGATCCCTCCAGCAATGCCATACAGAAAACCCCCGACCAAAAACAAGCGCGCATTGGTGCTAAAGGCTTTTAGTCTTTCAATATAGGTTTTGATGGGATTGCTTTTTTTATCTGTGCCTTGTTCATCAGGCTCGGTTGACAGCTGTTCAGTACTTTCTTCCACGTTTAAATTCCATGTAAATATCGGGTCAGGAGATCATGCATAGCATCGATGCCATCATAACGGGTCGCGTATTGGCGTTCGCCCTCCTGACTGATGATGATGTGAACCAAACCAGCGATACGAAGTTCGTTGATATGGTGGTTGACTGTTGGTGGGCGAAGTCTCAACGAGCGCGAAAGCTGTGAAGGTGTCTGGGGGCTTTGGGCTAAGAAGCGCATAATGCGCAAACGGGTTGGGTCTGCTACCGCTTTTAACGCCCGCATGAGGCTATCAGGCACAGGATCGCCAGGGACAATGGCCATGTTATCAGGCCGTGCGCCATACAGGATAACAAGCTGGTCTTTTTCCGGACGAATGGAAAACATCAAGGGAGATATCCAAAAAGATGGTGCCAGGTAAATGTTTTTGGTTTGTTCAAGGTCAGAATAGCGTACACCTGAAGTTATTTCCTCAAGTAGTAAAGGTAACGAAAGGCTTCCCGATCGCATTTGAGCATAAGAAAGCGCTTGCTTTAGCGCGGGTAAGATGCGTTGTTCTTCTTCGGCGAAAAAACTGTCCCTGTAAGCGGTTAATGCAGCAAGATACATATCCGAGAAAGTTTTGGGATCTGACCAAATGGCATAAAGACTGTCCAAATAACGCGGGTTGCTTCGGCGTTCTGGGTTTCCAGTAATTTCAAGAATTGTTTCGCGTTCGGCTTCAGTCCAGGGTTTATTAAGTGTGGTTTCATGCAAGATATTCTTGAAGGTTTCGCTGGTATGCTCCAGGTTGCTGATATCTTCAAGGCGTTTTAAGGGTGCTCTGTTTCCAAGCTCTTTGAGTACTGTATCGGAGTCTTTGTTTTTATCAGGCAGGTTAAAAACAAAACGGATAGGTGAAGGCAATGCGGTTTGAGCGTGTTCGAGCGTTTGACGCAGTTCAGGATTGAGGCGCGAGCGTACGCCAGCCGCCCAATTAGGGCGCAAACTAAAGCGCTCAGGATTGTGAAGTACATGTAGACTTATAAAAAAATCGTATGCTGTACCAAAATCCCAATTTAGTTTCGCGTCTTTAAAAGAATTCATTTTGAAGTCCTCGAAAAATAGTCTATCGCTTATTAGATATACGTCTAAGCAGGACTGGCTCATTTATACCATTATCTAATAATGGCGTCAATCCTTATAATCCTCATATATCGCCAACAAGCTAACCCGTCATTTTATCATAAAATGTACTGTGTGTAAAAAATATTAAGGGCCGTTTTTCGTATCCCATGTAGGATTGTCAAACATATTGGACAGTCTGAGATAAAAATTGAATAGGTGATAAGAACTTCAATGGACGCATCGGTATATGGTTACTGCGCTGGTTGTGTCTTCTCAGTTGTCTTTTGAAATCCTCAAATGAATAGAATGTTGATTTGTTATAGAAACGTTTCTGATCCTCCTTATGACTACGCTCTACCTTCCCATTATGTCTGGGCGTGTAGGGTCTGATTAGTTTATGCTTTATTCCTTTATCACGTAAGACAGCCTCGAACAAGCTTAGATTATCCTCGTCTTTCGTTCTAAGAAAGCGTTTGGTGAATTCAAAGCCATTATCGGTCTGCACACATTCAACCTCTATCTCTCTGCTCTTGAACCAGGCAATGGCGTGTTCGATAAAAACAG